>Ga0187780_10000078_pt1 | contig 72508 bp, 68 predicted proteins | sample 1015_Q2_SP10_20__FD_132429 | JGI IMG/M metagenome (GOLD analysis project Ga0187780, IMG submission 132429) | Tropical peat soil microbial communities from peatlands in Department of Meta, Colombia - 1015_Q2_SP10_20_MG | ecosystem: Environmental > Terrestrial > Soil > Wetlands > Peat | place...
CACTTCGGCGCACAGACGGTCGACGGGGTCCAGGTCTACGACCTGACCGCCACCGCCACGGCCTAAAAGGGCGTCGGAATGTGCCGCATCGGCAGGTTCGGCTCTGCATACCCGCCCGGGCGCTGGCGCCTGGGCAGGGTGACGTCCCGAGGCTCGAGCGGCGTGTAGGGGATCTGGCCGAGCAGGTGGCTGATGATGTTGAGCCGCCCGCGTTGCTTGTCGTCGGTGTTGGCGACGTACCAGGGCGCCCACGCCGTGTCGGTGGCTGCGAACATGGCGTCGCGGGCCCGTGAATAGTCGTACCAACGGCTGTAGGACTTGAGGTCCATGTCCGAGAGCTTCCAGACCTTGCGGCGGTCGTGGATGCGGCTCTGGAGGCGCCGGGTCTGCTCGGCCTGGCCGACCTCGAGCCAGTACTTGAGGAGCCGGATGCCCGAGTCGACCATGGCCTTCTCCACCAGGGGCAGCTGCTCGAGGAAGCGGTCGGTCTCCTCGGGCTTGCAGAACCCCATGACCCGCTCGACCCCCGCCCGGTTGTACCAACTACGGTCGAAGATCACGACCTCCCCCGCCGCGGGCAGATGGGGGATGTAACGCTGGACGTACATCTGCGACCGTTCCCGCTCGTTCGGGGCGGGCAGGGCGATCACCCGGAACACTCGGGGGCTCACCCGCTCGGTGATCCGCTTGATGGTGCCACCCTTGCCGGCCGTGTCGCGGCCCTCGAAGACGATGCAGATCTTCGCCCCCGTCGCCTTCACCCACTCCTGCAGGGCGACGAGCTCGCCGTGGAGGACCCGCATCTCCCGCTCGTAGTCCTTGCGCTTCATCCGGGGGGGTGGTCCGGCGTCGGCGGCCCCGGGTGCCCGCGTCGTGGCCACCTCCGCAGGCGACCGCCCCCCGGCAGCCGCCGCCGTGCCGCCCGCCCTGTTGCTCGGCTTCTTCTGCCCCTTGGCCATGGCGACTCCCTCCGAGGACGATCGGTGACCTCAGGTCGATGCCGATGCCGATGCCGATGCCGATGCCGATGCCGGTGCCGATGCCGGTGCTGGTGTCGAGGTCGATGTGGTGAGGGCGGAACGGCGGCGGGCGATGGCCTTTCCCAGCTCCCAGAGCAGGAGCAGGACCACGGCGGCCAGGAGGGCGAGCCCCCACTGGCCGCCCGTGAGCCGTGTCGTCCCGAGAAGCCGGCGCATGAAGTCCGCCTGGGTGACGAGGAAGGCGCCGGCGATCTCTGCCACCGCGATCAGGTTCATCCGGACGCTGGTGAAGGAGTCGACCGACAAGGCCGACGCCTGCTCGCTGCGTGCCTCGAAGGCGGCGACCACGAGCATGAGGGTGAAGGCGACCAAGCCCATTGACTGACCGATGAGCACGCTGCCCAGGTGGTTCTTGCCCACCGCGATCATCGCCAGGTTCGCCCCGGCGACGTACAGGCCGACCAGGCCGCAGGTGACCATCACCCCGGTGGTCAGGATCGACTCGCCCCGCGGGCGGGGCCGGCGCGTCATCAGCCCCGGCGTCTCCTGGTCGAACCCCAGGGCCACGCCGAAGGGGGCGTTGACGAGGAAGTTGATCCACAGGATCTGCGCAGGCGTGAAGGGCTGGCCGCCGGCGATGTCGACAAGGGTGGCGCCGAGGAACGTCAGCACGAAAGCCACGAGCTCGAGCAGGACGAAGCGGATGTACTTGTTGAGGTTGTCGTAGAGCTTGCGGCCCTGCTCGACTGCATAGACGATCGTGGCGAAGTTGTCGTCGGAGAGGATCATCCGGCCGGCGTTCTTGGCCACTTCGGTGCCGCTCCCCATGGCGACGCCGATGTCCGCGGCCTTGATGGCGGGCGCGTCGTTGACGCCGTCGCCCGTCATGGCCACGACGTGGCCCTTCTTCTTGAGCGTCTCGGCCAGGAGCACCTTGTGCTCGGGCGCCACGCGGCCGACCACGCCGATGTCGTCGATGCGTGCCAGGCGCTCCTCCTCGGCCAACGCGGCGAACTCCGCTCCGAGGATGGCGTCACCCTGGATGCCGAGCTGCTTGGCGACCGCCGCGCCGGTGACCACGTCGTCGCCCGTCACCATCCGCACCCTGATGTGCGCGGCCTGGGCGTCGGCCACGGCGGCCTTCGACTCGGGCCGTGGCGGGTCGACCATCCCAACGAGGCTGGTGACCTCCAAGTCCTCGACGTAGGCGAGGAGGTCGCCCTCCGCGTCGAAGGCCGCGATCTCGATGTCCCGGTAGGCGCCGGCCATCACCCGCAGACCGGCCTCGCCCAGCCGCTCGACCTGGACCTGCGCCCGCCGGCGCAGGTCCTCGTCCCACACGACGCTCGCCCCGTCGGCCAGCGCCGTCGACGCCCGTTCCATCACCGCGGGCGCCGCCCCCTTGACGAAACAGCGCACGACCGCGCGGCCCGACGCGTCCGCCGTCCGGTTGAAGGTGGCCATCAACTTGTAGCTGGGGTCGAAGGGCAGGGTCGCCAGCCGGGGCAGCTGCTCGCGGGTGGCGTCGATGAACATCCCGGCCTTGTGGGCCAGCACCAGCAGCGCGCCCTCCGTGGGGTCACCGACCACCTTGCCCTCGACCAGGGTGGCGTCGCTGGCCACCACGTAGGGCAGGATCACGCCGTCGAGCGAGTCGGTCCTGCCTGCGGGATGGGTGATCGTGCCCTGAAGGTCGTAGCCGGTGCCCGAGACGGCGTAGCGGTCGGTGGTGCTGACGACCTCGACCGCCGTCATCTGGTTCATGGTCAGCGTTCCGGTCTTGTCCGAGTTGATGGCGGAGGTGAACCCAAGCGTCTCGACGGACGGCAGGTCCTTCACGATCGCCTTCTCCTTGGCCAGCTCCACGCTTCCGAGCGAGAGGACGACCTGCACCACCATGGGCAGGGCGAGCGGGATGGCGGCGATGGCCAGGGCCACGGCGGTGTCGAACAGCGTCTCCCACGACTGCCCGCGGCTGGCACCGAGGGCGAACATGACGATCATGGTGACCCCCGCCGCGCCGACGATCCACAGCGTCAGGGCGTTCATCTGCTTGGTGAGCGGCGTCTCCTCCGCCGCCGTGGCGGAGAGCATGTGGGCGATCTTGCCCATCTCGGTGTCGCCGCCGGTGGCGGTGACGACGATGACGGCGCTGCCGTGCGTCACCGGGGTGTGCATGAACACCATGTTCGACTGCTCGCCCGGGCCCAGCTCGCCCGCCGACAGGGTCGTCGCGTCCTTGTCGGCGGGCACGCTCTCGCCGGTGAGGGCGGACTCGTCGATCTGCAGCGCGCTGGAGGTGACGATGCGTCCGTCGGCGGGCACCTCGTCCCCGGCCGTGACGATGACCACGTCGCCGACCACCAACTCCTCGGCCGAGACCTCGGACTCCACCCCGCCGCGGCGCACACGGGCGGTCGCCTGCATCATCGACTGCAGCGCGTTCATCGCGCTCTCGGCCTTTCCTTGCTGGCGGAGCCCGCCCACCGCGTTGAACACCGAGATCAAGGCGAGCACGATGGCCGTGCTCCATTCCTTGATGATCAGGGAGACGACCGAGGCCCCCACCAGGATGAGCTGCATGTAGCTCGTGTACTGGCCGAGGAACCGGCGCAGGGCCGAGGGGGGCTCCTCCACGGGCAGGGCGTTCGGGCCGTCACGTCGCAGGCGCGCCGCCGCCTCCTCGGCGGTGAGCCCCGACGCCACGGCGACGCCGAGGGTGCTCGCCACGCCGTCGGGGTCGAGCGCGTACCACCGCTTGGCCGTCGGTGCGGGGCGCACCTCGGTGTCGTGCAGCGCGGCCATGGCGACTCGCTTTCCGTGGAGCGGCGCGCGCAGGCCAATCCCGGATGCGTCGCGCCCGCGCACAGCTGACGTTATGCGCGCCGGTTCACCTTCGCACCGGCGGGGCCGGCGCGGGTCGTCACCGAGACGACGGCTGCTCCGCCTCCGCGTGCGTCACGGGCGGTTGCGGGACCGGCGGCGGCATCGGGTAGCCCAGGCCGCTGGCCCGCTGGGCGTACTCCTCCCAGCTGATCTCCCCGCGGGCGTAGCGCATCCGCAGCTCCGCGAGGGCGGGGTCGAGCGGCTGGGCCTGGGGGGTGCCGGATGCCTGCGACGGCCGACCGCGGCCCCATTCCCGGACGACGAGCACGACGCCGAGGGCTACGACGGCCACGAGGAGGATCAGGAACAGGATGCCGAAGAACGGATGGGCCCGGTACACGCCCTCAAGGATCGCGCGCCAAGCTGTGAGTTCGCTTTGAACCCGCATCCCCGCACTTCGGGGTCGGGGCCGAGAGTGCTGGCTAGCCTGGGCAGGACCACTGATGACCTGGAGCGCTTCCACAACCTCGAACGGTGCGCACGCCCCGCAGGGCGCCGGCGGCGATGGCCGACACCCCATCGTGCGCACGGTCGAGCTGACCAAGGTGTACCCGGGTACCGACTTCCGCGCCGTCGACGAGCTCAACCTGGCGGTGGGGGTCGGCGAGATCTTCGGCCTGCTCGGGCCCAACGGGGCCGGCAAGACCACCACCGCGGGGATGCTCACCACCCGGGTGATCCCCACCTCCGGATCGGCGTTCATCGCGGACATCGACGTGGTGGCCCATCCCGCCCTGGCCAAGCAGCTCGTCGGGGTGGTCTCGCAGACCAACACCCTCGACCGGCAGCTCACCGTGTGGGAGAACCTCTACTTCCATGGCCGGCTCTTCGGCATGGGGTCGTCCGAGTCCAAGCGGCGCGCCGACGGGCTGCTCGAGCAGTTCCAGCTCTCGCGGTGGGCCAAGGCGTCCGTGTACGCCTTGTCAGGGGGCATGGCCCAGCGCCTCATGGTCGCCCGGTCGATCTTCCACCGCCCCGCCGTCCTGTTCATGGACGAGCCCACGGCCGGCCTCGACCCCCAGAGCCGCCTCGCCCTGTGGGACATCCTGCGCGAGCTGAACGGGGACGGCCAGACGATCGTGCTCACCACCCACTACATGGAGGAAGCCGACCTGCTGTGCGAACGCGTCGCCATCATGGACCACGGCCGGATCCTGGCCCTCGACACCCCGACCCGGCTGAAGCAGAGCATCGACGCCGACACGCTCGTCACCGTCAAGGCCGACGGAGACCAGGAGCACCTGGCGCAGGTGCTGGAGCGGGAGCTGCCCGACCTCAGCCGCGTCCGCCAGACCGGTGACGGCCTGGAGCTCCACACCCGCGGCCGCGACCGGCTCCTTCGCCGGGTGATGGCGGCGGCGGAGAACAACGGCTTCGAGGTGGCCGACCTGTCCGTGGCGGAGCCGAGCCTCGAAACGGTGTTCATCAACCTCACGGGCAGGGACCTGCGCGAATGACCGCGGAGACGGAGGTGCAGCCGACGGCACACGTGCACGTCGCCACCAGGCCGACCCGCTCCGCGGCGGCGGCCAGCCGGATCGCGCTGGGCGCCCTGATGCTGCGCGACCTGGTCGTGCTCCGGAAGCACTTCGCCGAGTTCGCCATCCGCACGTTGGTGCAGCCGTTCCTCCTGTGCTTCGTCTTCCTCTACGTGTTCCCCAAGATCGGCCAGGCGGTGGGCGGCGCGACCACCGGGCCCCTGGCCGCCACGGCCTTCGCCACGGTGCTCGTCCCCGGCGTGGTGGGCATCTCGATCATGTTCCAGGGCGTGCAGTCGGTGGCGCTGCAGATGGCGCAGGAGTTCGGCTACACCCGCGAGATCGAGGACCGGGTGCAGGCCCCGTGCCCGATCTGGCTGGTGGCCCTGTCCAAGGTCATCTCCGGCGCCCTGCAAGGCGTCATCTCGGCGGTGATCGTCCTGCCCATCGCCTCCGTCGTGCACGCGGCAGGGGTGGAGGCACGCATCGACCTGCACTGGCTGATCATCCTCTCCGTGGTGCCGCTGTCGTGCGTGACCATGGCCTCGTTGGGACTGGTGCTGGGCACGAGCTTCGAGCCCCGGAACATCGGGCTCATGTTCGGCTTCGTGGTCCTGCCGATCACCTTCCTCGGCGGCACCTACTACGCCTGGACGCGCCTCGCACCGGTCGAGCTCGGGCCCTGGCACTGGCTCCAGACCCTGGTGCTCGTGAACCCGCTGATCTACGTCAACGAGGGGATGCGCGCCGCCTTCACCAACGCGCCCCACATGCACCTCTACGTCATCTATCCGGTGCTCACGGCGTTCTTCGCGGGCTTCCTGTGGATCGGGCTCCGCAACTTCCGCCGACGGGTGCTCTCCTGACGCAGTCCCCCTCGGCTCAGGGCGCCGACGGAGACGCGGCCGTGGGAGACGGGGACAGTGCCGAGGAGTACGGTGCGCCCGGAGAGGGCCCGGCCCACGTCGCCCCGTCCCACCAGCGCACCGCTCCGGGTCGCTCGGGATCGGCGTACCAACCCGGTGGCGGTCCGCCCACCGCCGGTGCACCCGGTCCGGCCGACGCCGCCGTCCCCTCCTTGTCGATCCGCTTCACCACCGGCGGCAGCACCACGCCGATGCCGATGGCCAGCAGGACCAGCCCCCCGGCCAGACCCATGCGCGTGTTCGTGGCGCGCTGGCACTGGCCGACGAAGGCGTTCCACTGCGCGAGCTGGCCGGACGACGCCGAAGGCTTGGGCCCCGCGCCGATCGACACCGGGTTGAAGAACGCCTCGGCCGGGGTCTCCGAGCCCATCCCCGGGCCACACGTGCCGCCCACGCTGGGGGCCGGCAGGGGGATCACCGCGACGGCCAGCGCGCAGCCCACGAGCACGGCCGCGGCGACCGTGCAGACGATGCGCAACGTCCGGAAGGTCACCGGCCGATCGTACGCGGGCGGGCACCACAGGTGTCGGCGCCCGCGGATCGCGGGCGCCGAGGTCAGGGCGCCTTGACGAGCCCGGCGCCTCGATCCCGCTGGGGCACGTCCTTGGCGAACGCGTTCGGCTTCGCCCTGGCCATCAGCTGAGCGGCGACGAACTGGGCCTTGCCGGGGAACCCCGCGACGGGGGCGGCTTCCCACCACAACGCGGCCGCCCCGGCCACGTGTGGGCAGGCCATGCTCGTGCCGCTCATCACGGCGGAGCCGCCGCCCGGTGCGGCGGAGAAGACGTCGACCCCCGGACCCGAGACGACGGGGTTGGCGTTGGAGAAGGGGGCGATCCGCAACTCGTCCGGGTCCCGGCGGGCCGCGCCGACGGAGACCACGTCCTCCGCCGCGGCCGGCGTGCTCACGTCGACCACGAAGTCCGGCCGGACGTCGCGCCGGCTGTCGTTCCCGGCGGCCGCCACCACGACGCAACCCCTCCCCGCGGACTCCATGGCGCGGGCCACGTCCATGATGGCGTCGAACATCCGCAGGTTGCCCCGGTACTTCTCCAACGCGTGCGACGTGGCGATGTCCACCGGCCAGCCCTGCTCGACCTCGTACTCGACCTCCGCGGCGAAGTTGAAGCCCAGGGACATCGAGATGACCTGCGCTCCCTCGGTGAGCGCCCACATCATCCCTTCGAGCAGCGCCTCGCTGGTGCCGCTGCCTTCGTCGTCGAGCACCTTGCCGATCAGCGCCCTGGAGATCCCGGGGGCCACGCCGATCCGCCGCCCGTCGATCTCACCGCCGAACACCGTGCCCGCACAGTGCGTGCCGTGGCCGTGCCGGTCGCCGTCGCCGGTCCCCGTGAAGTCCTTCTGGGCGATGTCGACGTGGTCGAAGGCCGGATGATCGGCGGCGATGCCGGTGTCGAGGACGGCAACCGTCACTCCCACCCCTGTTTGCATCGTCCCCAGCGCGCCGATCGCGTCCAGCCCCCAGGCGGCGTCGCCGCCCGCGCCCTCGCGTGCGGCCGTCGGCGCGATCAGGCGCGTGGCGATCACCGGCGTGACCACCGCTGCGCGCAGGTCGCCGGCGATCTCCCCTTGCGCGGTGATGTCGGCGCTCACCGTGCGCATCTCGGGCTCGTTCAGGAAGGTCGCCGTGGCGCGAGCGCGGCGCGTGACGCGCTCCGGGACGTCGGCAGGGCGCAGGTCGCGCAGGACTACGAATCTGGTCATCGGACACCCCCGCTGGTCGTCGGCCTGCCCGCACCGTATAGCCGTGCGCGCCGCTGTGCCCGGGTGATCGCAGTGCTCGACACGCCTGTCGTTGCACACGACAACGCCGCGAGGCGGCGGGCGCCGTGGAGGACGAAACGGCGCGTTGTTACTCTCGCCCCGAGGGTCCAGGCGCGTTGAGAGGAGGCCAGATGAGCGAACCCGTTCGCGTCCTCGTGGTGGTTTCCGACCCGGCGGCGGAGGTGAGCGGTCGGCGGCTGTCGGTGGGACTCGACTACAAGACCATCGAGCAACAGGTGCAGGCCAGCTCCTACCAGGACCTCATCAAGGTCGACGCGCTCATCGAACCCACGGCCGCCGAGCTGATGCACCGGCTGATCGCGACCAGCCCCCACGTCGTCCATTTCGCCTGCCACGGCTCGCCCACCGGTATCAGACTGCGATCGTCTGCGAACCAGTGGAACCCCACCGAGCTCCCCAAGGAGGTGCTGCGGGACTTCTTGGCCGGCACGGGGAGCGTGCGGCTCGTCGTGTGCAACAGCTGCGACACCCGAGGGGTGGGCGAGGCCTTGTCCGACACGGTCGACTTCGTCGTGGCCATGTCCGACGAGATCTCGGACGGCGCGGCGACGGTCTTCGCCAGCAGCTTCTACTTCGGCCTGGCCTCGGGCCTGTCCGTCAACCTCGCGTTCGAAATGGGCCGGCGCCGGATCGGCCTGGAGAACCTCAACGAGTCCCACATACCGGCGCTCCTGGTGCGCGAGCAGTGCAAAGCGCAGGCCGACGAGGCGTTCGTCACGGCGATCGACCGAGCCGAGGAGCGCCCTCGGACGTCGCCGCTCACACTGGTCCCCCCGGACGGGATGGGGACGGAGCACGGGTACCGATACAGCGTCATGGAGATCTGCGAAGGTCGGCACTGGCCCGATGACGACGACATCCTCAACCATCCCGTCGAGTTCGAAACGGACGACGGCCGGCTCGTCGCCCATGTGCTCAACGCCCGGCTCGGCCTGCAGTACAAGTGCCTGGTCGACCTGCCCGAGCACGCCCCGTCGGACGAAGAGCTCACCCGTCGCTTCGAGGAGCACGGGTGGAGCGATCCCCAACGCGACGGTCAGGTCTTCGAGCATCCGAGCCGGCGTTGGTTCCTGAGCGGCAACGCGGACCTCCGCTGCACGTCAGCAGAGGGCTACGTCAACGACTTCCGGCCCTTCTCGCCCTAGGAGGAGCCGGTGGCCGCCAAGATCCGCATGGCATCGGAGGTCGGGTCGTTCATCGCCGCGTTGCATCCGGGGGACGTGCTGCTCTTCGACACGCTCCATCCCCTGAGCGAACTGATCAAGTTCGCCGAGAACCGCCCCGCCAACCACGCCGGGATCTATCTCGGCCACAACGAGTTCGCCCACGTCGGGCGCCACGTCCGCGGCGCGCGGCGCGGCGGTCCCCCGGTCAAGCCGGCGGCCAGGACGGAGCGGCTCGACGCGTGGCTGGCGCCGCCCCCCGGCCCCTACGACCGGACCGTCACCGCACTGCGTCACCCCCGCCTGGCCGCCAGGGCGACCGACGCGGATCGGGTGATCCAGCGGACGCTGGCCTACACCAACCCGCGCGACACGACGTACGACTACGTGAGCCTCCTCGCCCTGATGGTCCCGTCGCTGCTTCGGACCTACAAGGGCTATCTGAAGGACAAGCGGACCCTGCGGCTGGTGCTCGGGACCATGCGCGCCGCGTCACGCGCCATCGTCGACGTGATCGGCAAGGAGGGCCCCTCCCGGGACGGCCGGTCCCTCACCTGCTCCGAGTTCGTCTACCGGTGCTTCGACGAAGCGGGGCCCGCCTACCGCATCGAGGTGCTCGAGCCCCTGGGCAGCTGGCCCGACCCCGCGACGCTGCGGTCACCGGCGAGCGCGACGACCAAGGACGGCCGCCGACGGCGACCGAGAACGGCCGGCGGCGGGGCGGGGACCGCGGGGGTCGACGTCCCCCCGGTGCCGACGACGGTGGCGGCAGGGGGCGCCACGGTCGTGCGCGGGGCGGACCTCGTCCTCTTCGGCGACAGCTTCCGGGCCGACATCCTCGGCCCGATGCCCGTCGGCGACGAGGCGGCGGCCGTCGCCCCCCCGCTGGCGCCGAAGACCGTGGCCCGGGCGACGGCCGTGCCCGGCGGCGCGGCCGGTCCGGCGGGCGGGAGGGAGGCGAGGGCGGCCGGCACATCCCGTGACCTCGCCCTCGTCGCCGCCCAGGTGGTCCTGGACATGCTCTGGACCAACCGGTGGCTCGGCAAGTACGACGACGCCGTCGACGGTGCCTCACGCGGCGACGTGCTCCCCGACCTGGTCACGCCGCGCGACCTGTGGTCCTCGCCGTCCCTCTCCGCGGTGGCCGTGCTCCACCGGCCCCCCGACCCCGCCGTGGACACCGGCCTCGACGGCGTGCCCCGCCCGACCGACCTGCTCGGGGGCTGAGCCGGCACCGGCCGGGCGCTAGCCGCGACCGTCGGCGCAGCGCAGGCGCTCGAGCGCCCCCCCGAGACCCGCGGCCTCGAGCTCCGCCTGCAGCGACGCCACGTCCTCGGGGTCCGGCCGACCCGCGCCGCGCGCCACGACGAGCCGGTCCGTGCGCGTGCGCAGCTCCCACGGACGCGCCCCGAGGCGCCGGCAGGCGTCGAGCGCCGCCACGAACGCGGCGTCGGCCGCGTCCGCGTCCCCGAGCGCGGCCTCGAGGAGCCCGAGGCAACGATCCGTCGGCCCGAACTCGCTGCTCAGTACGCCGACCACCGCGAACTGGCCGGTGCGCGGACCGAGCAGGCGCAGGAGGCGTTTGGCCGCCACCTCGTCCGCCCCGACCCGCTCCACCAGCTCGGCGGCGAGGCACACCGCCGCCAGCCACACCTCCTCGGGCTCGTCGCGCAACGCCTCGAGGCCGCGCGCAAGGGCCGAGCGTGCGGCGGGACGATCCCCGCCGGCCGCGGCGGCCACACCCGCGCCCAGGGTAAAGGCCGGCACCTCCGGTGTGAGCGCCGCGACGGCCTGCACCACCGGGTACAGGCCGCCCAGACCCCCGCGGTGATAGGCGTCGACGAAGGCCACCGCCCCCATCGCCGCCGGGTTGTCCCGGTTGCCGTGTCGCTCGCCGATGGCGTTCGCCGTGACCACGTGCTCGTCCGCCACCTCGAAGCTGCCCCGCAGCCGAGCGCAGCTGGCCGCGGCCAGCTCGTAGGTCCACAGGGCCCTCGGCGTCCGGTGACCCGCGCAGGCCTGGCGCAGCTCGTCGAGCGAGCGGTCCATGCCCGGCCCGTCGGCTCCGGCCGCCGCGTCGATCAGCTTCGCCAGGCGCGCCTCGAACAGCCACTCGCCCGCGCCGAGACCTTCGGCCACGTCCACCAGCTCGTCGGCCCATTGCACGCGTTCGCTCATCTGACGGGACCGGGCGAGGTAGTGGCGGACGTGATACGCCGCGGCCAACGCCTGCGGGTCGCCGAGCTCCTTGGCCGCGTCGACGACCTCGTCGACGAATGCGGGGCTGACGACGCGGCGGTGGGGGGCGGCCGCTTCGAGGAACCAGTCGCGTGCCACTCGCAGCCGGAGCGGGGTCCACGTCGGCCCCGTGCGCTCGAGGGCCTCGGTCAGCAGGGCCCAGCGGAGATCCGAGGCGCCCACGGTCACACGCCCGATGGTGTCGGTGCCGACCGCGATGCGCGCCAGGCGCTCGTCGTCGCCCATGGCGCGTGCCAGATCGGCCGCCGTCGCCCACGCCACCTCCGCGTCCTGCAGGTTCCCGATCAGGGACTGCGCCCGGCCGAGGTGCAGCAGGAGGTCCGACCGGGCGCCGGGGTCCAGCGCGGCGTCCGCCTGCGCCAGGGCGCCGGCACACAGGACCCGTGCCGTCTCGAAGTCCAGCTGCTGCACCGCCCGCGCCGCCCCTCCCAGCACCAGGCCGACCATCACCTCCGTGTCCATCGCGGGGTACGCCGTCAGGGCATGGCGGGCGGCGTCGACCGCCGCACCGCGCTCGGCCAACAGCCCGGCCGCCCGGGCGTGCAGCAGGAGCTGCCGCCGATGCGAGATCGAGCCCAGGGCGACGTCGCGGATCAGCCCGTGGTCGAAGGCGAAGGCGTCGAGCACATCGGTCTCGACCACGAGGCCGGCCTCCAGCGCCTCCTCCAGCCACTCGGTGACCGCCCACGGGTCCCGCTCGCTCAGCGCGGCGAGCAGCCCCATGTCGAACTGCATGCCGGCCACGGCGGCCGTGCCCAACAGCCGCCGCGCGTCTTCCGAGATCCGCTGCAGCCGGCGCCCGATCACGCGCTCGACGAGGGGGCTCACCGACGCCTGGGGCGAAGCGTGTGTCGGAGAGGGCTCCGACGTCACCGGACCGGCGGCGAGCACCTCCCGCACGAGGAGGGCGATGCCCGCGGTCTGCCCGAACAGCCAGGCCGCGGCCCCATCCCGGTCGGCGGCCGTGCCGTCCTGGTCCATCGCCTGCATCAGCGACACGAGCTCGGCCTCCGTCAACCGCCCCACGTCCACCGTGGTCGTCTCGTCGCGCTTGAGAAGGTCGAGGAGCGGCACGTCGACGTCGGCGTGCACCGCGCCCCGCTCCGTCCTGACGGCGGCCACGATCACGACGGGCCGGGGCCACCGCCGGTCGAGGATGGCGTGCACCACCGACGCCACACCCTCGCCCATGCGGTGCGCGTCGTCCAGCAGCAGGAGCAGAGGCTCACCCGAACCGGCGCGGACGAAGAACTGCAGCATCGCCTCGACCAGCCGGCTGCGCGCCAGCCAAAGGTCGTCGCCCGGCGGATCCGCCTGGGGGCCGAGCTCGGGCACCAGCCACGACAGGTCCGCCCGCAGGTGGCCGACGCGCTCGAGGGCACCCGCACCCACGGTGTCGAGCACGTCGCGCACCATGTCCGCGAAGGGCGCGTACGGCATTGCCATCCCCCGCTCCGCGGACCCCGTGGCCACCAGGACGCCCTCGGCCGCCGCCCGGGCTCGAAACTCGGCGAGCAGCCGGCTCTTGCCGCACCCCGCCTCGCCCATCACCACCGTGAGCCGCGGCACGCCGTCGCGCACGGTGGCACCCAGGACGCCCATGAGCTGCTCGACCTGTCCATCGCGCCCGACGAGGGGCAGGAGCATGCCCCCGGTGCCCGGTCGCTCTCCCGAGGCGGCGCCGGGCGGGTCGCGGGGCGCCCGGGTCGACGGGAGCGCCGCGGCGCTCGAGGGCGACCGGCGCTCCACCGGGTGCCACGCGAGCTCCGGCGACTGCTCGAGGACGAGCCGCTCGAGCAGTCGCAGCTCGGGACCGGGCTCGATCCCGAGCTCCTCCACCAGGGCGCGCCGCACCCGTCCGTAGGCGGCCAGGGCGTCGGCCTGGCGGCCGCAGCGGTACAGGGCGGTCATGAGCTGCGCCCAGAGCCTCTCGCGCATCGGATGCTCGGCGACCAGCCCCTCGAGCTCGGCCGCCACCGGCGCATGACGGGCCAGCGCGAGGTCGGCGTCGATGCGCAGCTCGACCGCCTGGAGCCGCCGCTCCATCAAGCGCTGCGACTCGGTGGCGGCGAACGGTTCGTAGGCGAAATCGGCGAAGGCGGTGCCCCGCCACAGGCCCAGGGCCTCCCGCAGGTCCCCGGCGGCCTCCTCCGCGCCGCCCTCGGCGAGCGCCTCGGCCGCCCGGTCCACGGCACGGTCGAAGCGGACGGCGTCGATCTCGGAGGGGTCGACCGCCAGGACGTAGCCCGGGTGCCGGCTCTGGAGCAGCTCACGACGGCCGCCGGATCCGTCGCCGGCGTGCAGGACGCCGCGCAGGCGCGACACGTACGCGTGCAGCGTGCGGAGCGCCGAGGGGGGAGGTGCTCCCGCCCACACCTCCTCGATGATCCGGTCCGTCGAGAGCGCCTCGCCGGCGTGGATCGTGAGCAGGGCGAGCACGGCGCGCTGGCGGAATGCCCCGACCGCCACGACGTCCCCGCCGTCGTGGACCTCGAACGGTCCCAGCACACGGAAGTCCATTGCGCTCCTGTGCCGCCCGCCCGTTGCGATTGTAGGCGCCGCCCCGGGCCGCGTCCCTTGCAGCGTGCAAGGCGGTCGGACGCCGACGGGGGCAGCGCGCAACCGCGGCACAACCGCCTCGCAACCGCCGGCGCCATGAATGACATGACGCCGACGGGGCCAAAGGAGGCCCCCGGGCGCGGCGACGGGAGGCGACGCCGATGCACCCGCTCGAGATCTCAGGCCAGGAGCCCGCTCACGAGCACCGACCGCACGCGACGGTTGCGCTCTCCGGCGGACACGGGCGCGGCCTGATCGACGCCACTTCGGTCCTGGCGGACGCGAGCCCCCCTCCTCGCGTCGCCAGGCCGGGCGTCGACGCGCTCGCCAGCGCCCTCATGACCGCCATCCAGATCACGCTGGCCGGCGTGCGCGACCTGGGGCCGGCCGACTGGGGCGCGCCGGTGCCGGAGAACGTCACCGTGCTGTTCACGGACCTCGTCGCCTGGACGTCGATGGCCAGCCGGCTCGGACCGGACGCGGCGGACGACCTGCGGCGCCGGCACTTCTCGACCCTGGCGTCGGCGATCGCCGCGTGCGCAGGCCACGAGGTCAAGAGCCTCGGCGACGGGGTGATGGCGGTGTTCCCGTTGGCGTCCGCCGCCCTGGCCTGCGCCGTCGCCATGCAGCAGGGCGTCGACCGCGACAACTGCTCGAGCGGGAAGCCCGTGGGCCTGCGCGTCGGGCTCAGCGGCGGCGAGGTCATGCGGGAGGGGACGGACTACTTCGGCGAGCCCGTGGTGGAAGCGGCGCGCCTGTGCGCGCTGGCGCCGGGGGGCAAGATCCTCGCCGCCCGGGTGGTGGCGGAAACCGCGGGCCGCCGATCTCGCCACCCCTACCGACCGCTGGGGTGCGTCGAGCTCAGGGGTCTTGCCGAGCCGGTCGAGGTCCACGAGGTCGTGTGGGAGCCCGCGCCGGCCGCGTCGGTGCGGTCGCCGTCCGCCCTCGCCGGCGCCAGGGGGCCGTCGTGCGACTAGCCCGTCGACGCGCGCTCGAGGCGGCCCGGCTCAGGACGATCGGCCCGTTCTCGGACTGCTCCCGGTCCGAGCTGCGCCGCATCTCGTCGCTCATGACCGAGGTGGCCGTCCCCGCAGGGCGCGTGCTGCTGCACGCGGGGGAGCCGGCGGCCGAATTCCTCCTCGTCGTGCGGGGCGCGGCCACGGTGCTGGACGACCGGCACGAGCCCGTCGCGGTCGTCGGACCGGGTGCGTGCTTCGGTGCCGCGGAGGTGCTGCAGCGCACGGCATGGCCGGCGACGGTCGTCGCGGCCAGCGATGTCGGCGCCCTGGTGGCCTCGCGCCGGGAGTTCCTCGATCCCCGCTTCCTCGTGCCGTCCGTGGCGGACCGGCTGGGTCTCGGGGCCGCCGAGCTCGCACGCACATGCGTCTGCCGGTGCGGATCGGTCCTCACGGTCGCCACCCGAGACGACGAACCACGGCACGCGCGCGCCGGGGATCCGCGGCCCGTGAGAGCCACTTCCGTAGGATTCGACGGGTGCTCGCGCTGGTCGTGACGCTGACCGTCGTGGTCGTCCTCCTGATGGTTCTGGTGGCGGGGCTCCTGCGCAGCCACGCCGACATCCTCCGGGCGCTGCACGCGCTGGGGGTGGGCGTGGGCGACCCGGCCGGGCGGCCGGGCGCCACCGGCGCCCCGTCGGGGCCCACGCCGGTGACGATCGGCCCGCCCCTGCCGCCCGAGCGCCGCTCCACCACGGCGCCGGCCGTCGCGGGCGTGACGCCGGGGGGCGACGCACGGGCGCTGGCGGTGTCCGGTGTCGAGCGCTACACGCTGCTCGCCTTCTTGTCGTCGGGGTGCTCGACGTGCCAGGGGCTCTGGCGCGCCTTCGCCTCCCCGGGCACCCTGGCCCTGCCCGAGGGGGTCCGGCTGGTCGTCGTGACCAAGGGCCCCGAGCTCGAGATCGCCGGCGAGGTGGCCGCCAAGGCGCCGCCCGGGCTGCAGGTGGTGATGTCGACCGAGGCCTGGTCCGATTACGAGGTCCCTGGCTCGCCGTTCTTCGTCCTGGTCGACGGCGCCGCCGGCCGCCGCGTCGGCGAAGGGGTGGCGAACCACTTCCACCAGGTTGCGGACCTGATCCGCCGGGCCATGGTCGACGCGCGCGGACCCGTCGAGCACACGGCCTCGACCACGCACCTCGACGGCCCGGCGCGCGAGTCGGCCAACGACGCGGCGCTGATCCGGGCCGGGATCCTCCCGGGCGATCCCAGCCTCTACCCGCGGTCGCTCGAGGACGTCTTCCAGGGCACGGCCGTGAGAGGCGCGGGGGGTTCTCCGTACCAGGGCACGGGGCGATAGGCGCCGAGCGAGGACGGGGCGTCGATGGCAACCGTCGAGGCGCACGGGATCCGGGCGCGGCTGCCCGAGGGGTTCGACGCCCACATCTTCCGGCGCAGCACGATCGGCGACGAGCGCAGCTACGCGGTCGCCCACTTCGCCACCTTCCCGATTCCCGCGGACACGGGCGATTTCGGCGGCGGGGCGGTCACCCTCATGCGGCCGTCCGACATCTTCGCCGTCCTCTTCGAGTACGGCCCCGAGAGCCTGGGGAAGAAGCTCTTCGCCGAACGAGGCATGCCGCGAGCGCTGCAGGCATCGGACTTCCGGCCCACCGTGTTGCGGCGCGGCCTGCAAGGCCAGGCCGGCACCCAGTGGTTCTTCACCGAGTCGGGGCGTCCTTTCACCTTCTACGCCGTCCTCGGCGCCTACTCGCGACGCGCGGTGCTCGTGCCCAAGGTGAACTCGCTGCTCTCCAGCCTCACCGTGGCATCGGCCGCGGCGACGGCCGGCGGCGGCTCGACGGCGTCTCCGTGGAACTGATCGGCCCGTATCTCGCCGCCTGCCTGCTCCTCGTCGGGGCGGGGGTGGCCAAGGCGTGGCGTCCCGACGACACGGCCCGCGCCCTGGTCCCGCTGCTGGGGTCGGCGAGCCCGGCGGCGGTGCGCCTCGCCGTGCGGGTGGCGGCCGGAGCCGAGGCGGTGCTGGGCGCGTGCGCAATGGTGTGGCCCGCACCGGGGACGGCATCGCTGGTGGCGGCGTCGTACGCGGGGTTCGCCGGCTTCGTGCTCCACGCCCGCCGGCGCGGGGGCGCGCTGGCCACGTGCGGCTGCTTCGGCCGCGCCGATACGCCGCCCACCCGTCTCCACGTCGTCGTCGACCTGTCGCTGGCGGGCGCGGCGCTGTCGGTGGCGCTGCGCGCGTCCGACGGGGGGTGGCTCCCGGTGCTGCTGGCCCGCCAGCCGTGGCACGGCCTGCCCCTGGTGCTCACGGCGGCGGTGTGCGCCTGGCTGGTGTTCCACGCCCTCTCCACCCTGCCGCGGGCGCTTGCCAGTGCCCGCGTCGTGCGCGGGGAGGCGCGATGACGATCGTCGAGCGCGTCTCGGGGGTGCTCGACTCGTTGATCTCACGGCGCAACTTCCTGGTGCGGTCCGCCTTCGTGGGCTCAGCCGTGGCTGTCGGCGCCGGGCTCGACCTGGCGCTCCGACCGGGCACCGCCTACGGCTTCATCTGCTCCTGTGGCAACGCCGCCTGCAGCTGCGGCTCCACCTGCTGCGCCGGCTTCTCCGAGTTCTGCTGCTCGGTCAACGGCGGCTTCAACTACTGCCCGTCCAACACCGTCATGGGGGGATGGTGGAAGGCGGACAACTCCTCGTTCTGCACCGGGCCCCGCTACTACATGGACTGCAACGCCATCTGCGAATGCGACACGGGATGCGGCGGCGGCTGGCAGTTCTGCGAGCCCGGCTGCGACGGAGTCAACTGCGGGTGCGGCGCCAACGGCTGCGACAGCTGGGCGGTCGGCTGCTTCCAGTTCCGCTACGGCCAGTGCAACCAGGACGTCGGGTGCATGGGCCGGATCGTCTGCCGCGTCGTCGCCTGCATCCCCCCGTGGGAGATCGACCCCACCTGCACCACGGCCGTCGCCGTCGACGAGGGGACGGCCGAGCACAACGCCCCCTGCTGGACCACCGCGCCCCCATCGTCACCGCAACCCAAGGAGGCATCCATGGCCACGGCCATCATCGGACCCGACGGAAGGATCCACGTCTACGAGGTCTCGGACGACGGCGACATGCTGGAGTTCGTCAACGACCGCACCTCGGGGGAGCCGTGGAGCGTCTACAACCTCTCGGCCGGCGCCCGCTCTACCGGCCAGCCCGTCCCGCCGTGCGCAACCCCCTGACGTGGGCGCCATGACCGGTGAGAGCGCCGTCCTCGCCCTGGTCGCGCTGGTCGTCGCCCTCGCCGCCGCGGTCCGCTCGACGTGGTCGCCCTGTGGCCTGTCGATGCTCTCGACCATCACGCCCCTCGGCGAGAGCGGCCGGGGCCGGCGCTTCGCGGCCACCGCCGCGTGGTTCGTGGCCGGGGCGGTCCTCGGCGGGATGTGCCTCGGCGCGCTGGGCGCCGCCCTCGCCGCCAGCGTGGGTGCCCTGCACCTGCCGGCCGCGACGCGCATCGCGCTGGGTGCGGCGGGCTGCGCGTGGGCGGCGTCGGCCGACGCCGGTGCGCGGGCGCTGGCCGTCCCGGTGCACCACCGGCAGGTGAACGAGCGGTGGCTCGACCACTTCCGGCCCTGGGTCTATGGCATGGGCTTCGGGTGGCAGATCGGGGTGGGGCTGGCCACCTACATCATGACGGCCGGTGTCTACCTGCTCGTCCTCCTCGGCGCGCTGAGCGCCAGCCCCCTCGCCGCCTTCGGCGTGGCGACGGCGTTCGGGACCGTGCGCGGCGTGGCCGTCCTCCTCGGACGGGGCATCCGGGACCCCGAAACGCTGCGGGCCTTCCACCGCCGGTTCGCCGCCATCGGGCCGTGGAGCCGCCGGGCGGTGACCGGCGTCGAGCTCGGCGCCGCGCTGGTGCTCCTCGCCCTGGTCTGGTGGCCCGCAGCGGCCGGCGCCGCACTGGCGGCCGTCGTCGTCGTGCGCGCGCGCCTGGGCCGCCGCCACGGCCTGCGCGTGGCACGAGCGCAGCGGTAGCCCGAGCTGGGCGTCAGCCCGGCGGGCTGCGCCAGTCCGGGTGCAGCCCGCGTTCGAGGGCGACCCGCTGGGCCAGGACGACCTGCCCGTTGGCGAGCGCCGACACCGCGTCCGGTGAGGTGGCCAGCCAGGCGATGACCGCTCCGGGCACCGAAGGCGGGGCGCCACGGTAGCGGCCCTCGAGCCCGAGGCGCGACGCGTTGACCAGCTGGCGCTCGGTCTCGACGTAGCCAGGGTCGACGTTGTAGATGCGGATGCCCCTGTCCCCGAGCTCGGTGGCCAGGATCGGGGCGAAGCGGTGGAAGGCGGCCTTCGAGGCGGCGTAGGCGAGCCCCCAGCCGCCCCGACCCACCGGGGCGGCGGGGTCGCCGGTGGCCACGTGCGAGGACACGTCGACGATCACGCCCCCTCCCGCCGCCAGCATGGCCGGCAGCACCGCCTTGACGACGACGGCCTGGGCCACGACGTTGGCCATCAGCTTGCGCTCGAGCTGCTCCACGGTCAGCTCGGCGAAGGGCACCATGCTCCCCGGGCCCGTGTCGACCGCGTTGTTGACGAGCACGTCAACGCGCCCCCAGGCCTCCAGCACCGTGCCGACCGCGCCCGTGAGCGAGGCGCGGTCGTGCAGGTCGGCGACGAGGGGCAGGGCCCGGCGTCCCCGGGCCTCGACCTCGGCGGCGGTGGTGTCCAGGCTCCCCGGCAGTGCCCTCCCGCCACCCGCGTCGGACTCGTCGACCCCGTCGCCCTCGTGGAGCGTGCGCGCGGTCACGGCCACGTCGAGGCCAGCGCCGGCCAGGGCGACGGCGGTGGCCCGGCCGATCCCGCGGCTCGCCCCGGTGACGAGGGCCGTGCGCGCGGGGGGGTGCAGCGCGCTCAGGCGAGCCGGCGCACCGGCTGGTGGTCCTCGACCGGCGCGTGGATCTCCGGTAGCTCGATCTCCGGCGCGGCGACGTCGGCCGGCGTGATGAGGAAGACGCCGTCCGCGACCCGCTCCATGCCCCCCTGCAGCGCGTATGTCACCCCGCTGCAGAAGTCGATCATGCGCCGGGTGAGGTCGCGGCCCGCGCCCTGGAGGTTCACCAGCACGGGGTCACCGCCCTTGACGTGGTCGGCGACGCCCTGCGCGTCGGCGAACACGGTCGGGCTGACCGAGTGGACCTGCCCGGCGGGCTCGGGTTCCACCGCCTGCTCGACGTGGCGCGTGAGGATGGTCACCGCAGGGACGACGTCGCGTTCGATGGGGACCGGCACCTCCGGGAGGTGCTCGGGCTCGTCCCAGGCCTGCGGGTGCGGTCCGTCGTCGGCCTCGTCGTCCGGGTCGTCGACCAGTCCGAGGTAGCTCAGGCCCCGCTTGAACACACTGCTCATCGGACACCCCCTCCGCCGCGTCAACGGTACCGCCGCGCCGGGCGGAACCGTCGGATGGTGCGCGACGTGGCGACACGTGCGGGTGCGCACGCCGTGGGCGGGGTAGACAGGGCGCCGGCGAGGCGGCGACGGAGGGACGACGCGGTGTACCGGGTGATCCAGTGGGCGACGGGGAACGTCGGCAGGGCCGCCATCCAAGGAGTGCTGGGTCATCCCGAGCTCGAGCTCGTCGGGTGCTGGGTCCACGGCGAGGCCAAGGGGGGGCGCGACGCCGGGACACTGGCGGGTGTCGGCCCGATCGGCGTCGCCGCCACCCGCGACGTCGACGCGCTGTTGGCCCTGGAGGCCGACTGCGTCGTCTACACCCCGATCTTCGCCGACCTGGACGTGGTGACGAGGATCCTGGAGTCCGGGAAGAACGTCGTCACCCCGCTGGGCTGGTTCTACCCGCCGCCGGACGAGCGGGCACGGGTCGACGGGATCTGCCGCCGGGCGGGGGTGACGCTGCACGGCACCGGCATCCACCCAGGAGGGATCACCGAGCGCTTCCCGCTCATGGTGTCGGCCCTGTCCGGGTCGATCACCCACGTGCGGGCGGAGGAGTTCTCCGACATCCGCACCTACGGTGCCCCCGACGTCATCTCGGACTGGATGCTCTTCGGCAAGACGCCCGAGGAGTCGCGTACGAGCATCATGGCCGAGGCCCTGGGCGCGGGCTTCAGCCAGTCGGTGCGCATGGTGGCCGACACGCTCGGGTTCGAGCTCGACCGCGAGCTTCGCACCACGCACGACATGGCCGTGGCCACCGCGCCGATCGACTCACCCATCGGGCCCATCGCCCCGGGCCTGGTGGCGGCCCAGCGCTTCCGGTGGGAGGGTCTCGTGGGCGGGCGGCCGGCGGTCACCGCCGCGGTGAACTGGCTCATGGGCGAGGAGCACCTCGACCCGCCGTGGCGCTTCGGGCCCGAGGGCGAGCACTTCGAGGTCGAGGTCACCGGTGACCCGAGCTGCCTGGTGACGTTCCGCAAGCTCCACCCCGCGTCGGTCGAGGCCGGGATCGAGCGCAACCCCGGCATCGTGGCCACGGCCATGCACTGCGTCAACGCCGTCCCCTACGTGTGCGCGGCGGCGCCCGGCCTGCGCACCTACCTGGAGATGCCCCTGGTCGCCGGCCGCGCCGTGCGAGCACAGAGCTCGCGGCCCGCCCCGGGCACGTCCCCGCCCGGCCCCTCGCCACTGCCCTAGCCTGCCGCCATGGACATCGCCGGCAAGACCGCCATCGTGACGGGTGCGGGGTCGGGCATCGGCCGCGCCTGCGCCCTGGCCCTGGCCGGCCAGGGCGCCGCGGTGCTGGTGGCGGACATCGACGAGGACCGAGGCCGCGAGACGGTGTCGGCTCTGGAGGCAGGCGGTGGCACCGCCGAGTACGTCGCCACCGACGTGAGCCGGCTCGACGACCTGGAGGCCATGTTCGACGCGGCGAGGACGCGCTTGGGCGGCTTCGACATCCTCTTCAACAACGCCGGCATCGTCTGCGGCGAGCCGCTGTGGCCGGCAACGCCGCCCGAGCGGTTGGAGCGCCAGCTCCTGGTGAACCTCGGCGCGGTGATGCTGGGCACCCGCCTCGCCGTCGACCAGCTCGCCGGCCGCGGCGGCGGCGTCGTCGTCAACACCGCGTCGATCGGGGCGCTGCTCCCCCTGGCCGAGGAGCCCGGCTACTCGGCCACCAAGGCCGGCGTGGTCATGTTCACCAAGGCGTGCGCGGGGCTGGCCCAGAGCCACAACGTCCGAGTGAACGCCGTGCTCCCGGCCCTCGTCGACACGCCGTTGCTGGCCAAGTCCGGCGACGGGTCGACCGAGGCGGGCTGGGCCCAGACGGCCCGCCAGTTCTTCTCCCTGCTGTCTTCCGACGACGTGGCCGCGGTGATGGTCGACATGGCTCGGGACGACAGCCTGGCCGGGCAGTCCCGCATCGTCGGCGAACTGCCGGACTTCGTGGTGGAGATGCTTCGCGCCGAAGTGCCGCCGCTCTGACAGGAGCCGCCGGCGCCCGCCACGCCCACCAGCGCTTCAGGAGGCCGAACGGCGTTCGGCAGGCGACCCCCGGGAGCGGAACGGATCGCTGCGCCGCTCGGCCCGCACGAAGTCGAAGGGGAACACGTCGGGCAGCACCCAGCCGTCGGAGAGCCGGGTCAACAGGTAGCCCTCGGGCAGCACCTGGGCCACGGCGAACCCGCCGGCCAACACCCCGAGGTACTGGTCGCGCGCGTAGACGAGGTCGCCGACCGCCAGGCGCGCCGCGTTCCCGGCCACCCGTGCCGGTTGCGCATGGCACGGACAGGCGCAGCGCACGACACGGCGCGCCGCGCACGGCTCGTGGTCACCGTGGCGACAGGAGGTCGAGACGTATTCGGACGGACCCGTTCCAACGATCGGGGAATTGTCCGTCGCGGCTGCTCGCCCCACCAGGGGAGAAGGTCCCGACGCGCGCCCAGGACGCCGGTACTTCCGCCCCCGTTCACCAGAGGCGGCCCGCATGCTGGATGTGGCCCGCCTCCCGGGTGAAGAGCACGTCGTTGTACCCCTGACCGGGTCCGATCATCTCGAAGGTCAGCGGCGGGACGAACGACAGGTACAGCGCCCGCCGGCCGGCGGCGTGGGGGTCCGCAGGCGGCGGCGCGGCATGCAGCGTGTGGCCGAAGTGCACGGTGACGTCGCCGGGCTCGGTCATCAGAGCGACGGTGGGCACGTGCTCGGCCACCCGCGCGTCGGGCAACCGGGACGCGCCGCGGTGCGAGCCGGGGATCAGCTCCAGCTGTCCGGAGGCCTCGGTGGCCGGATCGAGCTGGATGCCCACGTTGAGCATGGGGCACTTCACCGGGTGGCCACCCATGCCGCAGTCGCGGTGCCAGGGCAGGTCGGCGAGGCCCTCGCTGGCACCGGGCACCTTGATCACGACCCCGTTCCCGTCGAGGCGGTCGCAGGCGTCCCGCAGGTCCGGGCCGGCGAGGGCCGCGATGCGGAGGAACCGCTCGTCGGCCCCGAGCCCGGCGATGAGGGCCGAGCCCTCGTTGAGGTAGTTCACCCGGCAGCACACGTCCCTGCCCTCGACCGTCGTCCACCACGACCGTCGGTCCGTGGGCGCCGCGGCCGCCACCGCGGTCGCCACGTCGGCCCCGATGGCCTCGACCTCGTCCTCGGTCATCACGCCCCGGAGGTGGATGAACCCCGCGCCCGCGAGGAAACCCGCCAGGTCGTCGTCGCCGTCTTGGAGCGAGAACGAGCGGGTGCAGTCGAGCGGCGCACCGGTGCCGTCGAGCACCAGTGGTGGGTCGTCGACGTCGTAGATCTCCTGGCCGTCCACCGCCACCCGGAAGGGCGGCTCCCAGCGCACGAGCTGGCCGAAGCTCCCCCGGACCACCCGGAGTGCGTCGGCGTAGAGCGAGGCGAAGCACGTCCGCAGCTCCCAGGCGAAGGCCTGCCACTCCCCCTCCGGCAGACGGACCACGGTGTGCGCCTCCTCCGAGCCCGGCCGGACCGCGAACCGGTCGCCGTCGGGCACGTAGGTGTAGGCCCGCCCGTCCTCGAGCTCGAAGGCGAGGGGGCGGAGCGCGGCGCGATCCGACGCGGTGAAGACCCGGCGCCGCGACGCCACCAGGTCCGGCAGCACCTCGCGGTGGAACACGTCGAAGTCCAGGGGCCCGAAGCGCTCGACGTGCACGGCGGCGAATCTACCGGGCCTGTCGAGAAGCCCCCAGAGAAGCCGACAGGGGGCCCCCGAGGGGGCCCCTCCATCGGCTCGGCGTCCCGCGCCCGACCGCAGGAACGGGCACCCCTCCTGCGGGCCCCCAACGGCGCGGTCCGCCCGATCTGCCCCACCACTATCTGGGCACCACCTTGGCGTTGCATTGGGGAATCCTTTGCCCTTGCTGTGAACCGCCTGAGGTTTGCGCCGAGGTTTGCGCCGCTGAGGTTTGGGCCGCTGTTTGCGCCGCAACGGTTGCCGACGGCACCGGGTGACCTTCGGCCCTGTCGGCGCGCCCGGGGGAGGGTCGCGCTGGAGGTGGGAATCGGCTTCCCACGTGGAAGGAGGTCCCGAGATGGCGATGGAAACCGAGCACCACGAGATGCGGCACGAGGACGTGTTCGCATTGGTCCGTGAGAGCGAGGAGGCAGCGGTGCAGGCCGTCCGGACGTGGGCCGAGGCGACGAGGAAGGCCCTGCCGGTCGAGATGCCCGTCCTCCACGAGCTCTTCAGTGTCTTCCTGGACTTCACCGAAGAGCTCCTGCGCATCCAGCGGGAGTTCGCGGAGAAGCTGGTCGCTCAGACGCGACTGACATGGGAGACGGCCGAGCGGCCCGCGAGGGCGCCCCGCCGGGCGACGCGTCGCCCGTCGACGACGCCGAAGAAGGCGGCCGCCTGACCCATACCGCTTGTAGGCTGGGGGCCTTGGCCGTCGATACGCGGGTGCCACGATGAACCTGCAGGGTGCCGTGGCACTGGTCACGGGTGCGTCGCACGGCATCGGTCGGGCCACGGCGTCGGCCCTCCACCGGCAGGGCGCAGCCGTCGGGCTGCTGGCCCGGTCGGAGGACGAGCTCGAGGCCGCGGTGGCGGCGCTCGGGGCCAAGGCCGCCTACGCGGTGGCCGACGTGGCCGACCGGGCGCAGGTCGACGAGGCGCTGGCGCGGTTGACGGCCGCGCTCGGGGCGCCCGACGTCCTCGTGAACAACGCCGGCATCGGCGCCTACCGGTCCGTGCTCGAGGAGGATCCCGCGACCTTCGAGCGCTGCATGCGGGTCAACTACCTGGGCACGGTCAACGCCATCCTGGCCGTGCTCCCCGGCATGGCGGCGCGACGGCGCGGCCACATCGTCAACGTCGCCTCCGTGGCCGGCCGGGTCGGGGCGCCCTTCGAGGCCGCCTACTCGGCGAGCAAGTTCGCGGTGGTCGGCCTGAGCGAGGCGCTGGCCGCCGAGGTGCACCCCCTCGGCATCCGGGTGTCGCTGGTGAACCCCGGACCCGTGGACACCCGGTTCACCGAGGCACGCGGCGTCCCCTTCCAGCGCCGCGTCCCCCGGCCGATGGAGGCCCGACGGGTGGCGGACGCGGTGGTCGACGCCGTGGTGCGCGACCGCTTCGAGCAGACACTCCCCCGGTGGCTGCGGCTGGGCGTGGTGACCCGGGCCGTCGCCCCGAACCTTTACCGACGCGGGCTCGTCCGGGCCGCGGCCAAGGACGCCGGCGCGCTCGCCCACAGATTGGAGGCCTCTCGATGACCCTGTCCCCGCTGGCCCGGCGCGACGCCGCGCACCTGATCCACCCGGTCACCTCACCCCGTGAGATGGTCTCGGCCGGTCCTCGCATCGTCGTGCAGGCCGACGGCTGGTGGCTGACCGACGACCAGGGGAACCGCATCCTCGACGGCTTCGCCGGCCTGTGGTGCGTCGCCGTGGGCCACGGCCGGCCCGAGATCATCGACGCCGTGGCCGAGCAACTGCACACGCTGGACTACTTCACCATCTTCCACGGACAGTCCCATCCCAAGGCCATCGAGCTGGCCGAGCGCATCGCCTCGTGGTTCCCGGCGGCGCTCGGGCTCAACCACGTGATGTTCGCCTCGGGGGGGTCCGAGGCGAACGAGACGAACTTCAAGCTGGTGCGGATGTACTGGGCGCTGCGCGGCGAGGACCGGCGCAAGACCATCGTCGCCCGCCACCACGGGTACCACGGGCTCACCATCGCCACCATGTCGGCCACCGGCATCATGCCGATGCACTGGAACTTCGGGCCGGAGGCCGAGGGCTTCGCGCACATCCCCGCCCCGTACTGCTACCGCTGCGAGCTGGGCCTCACCTATCCCGACTGCGGGCTGGCCTGTGCCCGCACGCTGGAGGAGTACGTCGAGCGCGAGGGTCCCGACAGCGTCGGCGCATTCATCGCCGAGCCGGTGATCGGCGCGGGCGGCATCATCCCCCCGCCACCGGGGTACTTCGACGAGATCCGCCGCATCTGCGACCGCTACGACATCCTCTTCATCGCCGACGAGGTGGTCTGCGGCTTCGGGCGGACCGGGGAGCCCTTCGGGTTCCAGCACTACGGGGCCACCCCCGACATCGTCACGCTGGCCAAGAGCCTCACGAGCGGCTACCAGCCGTTGGGGGCGTCGGTGGTGTCCGACAAGGTCTGGGAGACCATCAGCGAACGGCTCCCCGACCGCATGCCCCTCAGCCACGGCTTCACCTACATGGGCCACCCCGTCGGCTGCGCGGCGGCGCTGGCGAACCTGGCCATCATCGAGGAGGAGGGCCTCGTCGCCAACGCGGCCGACGTCGGCCGCCACCTCTTCGACCGGCTCAAGGAGCTCGAGCGCTTCGAGACGGTGGGGCAGGTGCGGGGGCTCGGCCTCATGGTCGGCATCGAGTTCGTTGCCGACCCCACCACCGGGCGCGGCTTCGCCAACCCGCACGAGGCCTGTGAGATGGTGGAGCACGAGGCATGGGGCCGCGGCCTCTACTGCCGGGCCATGGGGATCGAGGTGGTCGGACTGGCGCCCCCCCTGACCATCGACCGCCCCACCGCGGATCGCATGGTCGAGATCCTGGCCGACTCCATCGAGGCGATGGAGTCGGCCCTGATGCCGCGGGAGCGGGCCCGGGCGGCCAGGCCGGTGCTGCGTGTCGCCGACGCGGCCGAATTCTTCCGCGACGTGCTGCCGGCCAAGATCGACCGCGACGCCGCGGCGGGCATGCACCTGGTCGTGCAATTCGACCTGGCGGGCGAGGGCGGGGGCATCTGGCTCCTCGAGATCGCCGACGGTACGGTCGCCGTCACCGACTGCACCGCTCCGGTCGCCGACGCGACGGCCACGGTGCGGGCCAGCGCCGCGGACTTCACCAAGATCGTGAACGGCGAGCTCTCCGGAGCCGACGCGTTCATCTCGCAGCAGCTGGCGGTGGACGGCGATCTCGACGCGGCCGCCAGCCTGCTGGCCCTGGGCGTCCTGTGAGCGCACCGCTGCGCTTCGGCGTCTTCGTCCCCCAGGGCTGGAAGCTCGAGTACCTCGGGTGGGCCGCGGCCGACGCCTGGGCCCGCAGCGTCGAGCTGGCACAGTTGGCGGAGCACCTCGGCTACGACCACCTCTGGGTCTACGACCACGTCGAGACGGTGCCCCGGCGCGCGCCCACCCACGTCTTCGAGGCCTACACCATGCTGGCGGCCCTGTCCCAGCGCACGGAGCGGGCCGGCCTGGGCCAGCTCGTCACCTGCTCGTCGTATCGCAATGCCGGGCTCCTGGCCAAGGAGGCCGCGTGCATCGACGTGTACTCGGGCGGCCGCCTGATCCTCGGCCTCGGTGCGGGCTGGTACGAGGAGGAGTACGGCTCCTATGGGTTCCCGTTCCTCGCGCCCGGGGACCGCCTGACCGTGCTGGAGGAGACGGCGACAGCCGTCCGGCGGCTCTGGGGCGAGGAGACGGTCACCTTCGACGGCGATCACGTGCGCCTGCGCGACGCGTACTGCGACCCGAAGCCGCTGCAGTCGATCCCGCCCGTGTGGATCGGCGGGGGCGGCGAGACGCGGAACCTCCGCATCGCGGCACGACACGCGCAAGCCACCAACTGGCAGGTGAGCCTGCAGGACTTCGAACGCAAGTCCGATCTCCTCGAACGCTACTGCGAGGAGATCGGCCGGCCCTTCGGCGACATCACCCGCACGCACGGACCCGACTGCCGCATCTTCGACACGGAGGCGGAGCTGCACCGGTGGTGCGAGTCGGCCGGCGGCGGGCATCTGTGGGGAGGCCAGCCTCCCGACGCCTACATCCGGGACAACCTGGTCGGGACCGTGGCCCAGGTGGCAGAGAAGACCCAGGCCTTCGTGGACGCCGGTGCGCGCGAGTTCGTGCTCTGGCTGCGCGACTACCCGGCGGAGGACTCGCTGCGCCGGTTCATCGGCGAGGTCGTCCCCACGCTCGAGATCTGAGGTCCGCCGGAGCCGGCGGCGACCTCCTCCACCAAGGAGAACGACACCTCGGCGCGCAGTGCGAGCCGGACGCCCGCGATGGTGACGGGCGCCTCCACGGCCCGCCGCAGGCGGTCGGCCACGAGGTGGGCCTGGGTCTCGTCGACGTCGCGGCACCACACGGAGAACCGGTCGTCGGCCACGCGCACCGGCGGCTCGGACGCGCGCACCACCCGTCCGAGGCAGAGCGCGATCGTGGCCAGCAGCTCGTCGGCCGCCCCCGGCCCGAACGAGGCGCGGAGGGCCGCCAGCTCCGCCAGCCTGCAGTCGAACACCGCCGTGCCCGGCCGCCCCTCGTCGAGGGCGCCGGCACCGTCGGGCTCGCCGGCACCGTCGGGCTCGCCGGCACCGAGGACCTCGAGCACCGATCGCACCTGGTCGCGCAATTCGTCGCGCTCGTCCTCGTCCAGCTGCTCCCAGGGCAGGAGGGCGAAGGGGTGGCGATCCCGCTGGTGCCGGTGCAGCCTGGCCGCCAAGGCGTCGACGTCGTAGGTGTCCGCCGACACGGCGGCTGCGCTCATCGACCCCGAAGGCGCCCGCGCCACTTCTCACGACCTCCTGCGAAGGGTTCGCCCCATTCTGCACCGTCAATGAATCTCGGAAAGGGACCCTCCCGTAGCCAGAAGCTCCTCGACGCGCTGCGCGCTCACCGGGGCGGAGAAGAGCAGCCCTTGGCCACGGTGGCACCCCTCGTCCCGCAGGACCTCGAGCTGCTCGTGGCCCTCGATCCCCTCGGCGACGGTGCCGAGGCCGAGGGTGTGGCCCAGCTCGACCAGGGTGTGGATGATGGCCGCCGATTCCGACGACTCCGTCATGCCCGCGATGAACGAGCGATCGATCTTCACCTCGTCGACCGGGAACCGCCGGAGATAGGCCAACGAGGAGTACCCCGTACCGAAATCGTCGATCGAGACCCGCACGCCCAGGCGCTTCAGCGCCTGCAGACGCCGGGTTGTCACCTCGGCGTCGCGCATGAGCGTCGTCTCGGTGATCTCGAGCACCAACGCGTCGGGGGGGAACCCCGTGTCGTCCAGGGCATGGCGGACCTGTCCGATGAACGCGTCCGTCTCGATCTGGCGAGTCGAGACGTTGATCGACATCGACACGGGCCAACCCCGCCGGTGCCACTCGCTCGCCTGCCGGCAGGCCTCGCCCAGCACCCAGTGCCCGACGTCGAGGATCATGCCGCTCTCCTCCAGCGACGAGATGAACTGGTCGGGGCCCACCACGCCCCTGCTCGGGTGGTGCCAGCGCAGCAACGCCTCGACGCCGCACACCTCGAGCGTGTCCAGGTCGAGCAAGGGTTGGTACAAGAGGAAGAACTGCCGCTCTGCGAGGGCGCTCTGCAGGTCCCTCTTGAGCTCGAGCCGATCCAGGATGGCGATCTGCATCGCCGGCTCGAACAGCGCGTAGCAGTCCTTCCCCGACGACTTGGCCCGGTACAGGGCGATGTCGGCGTCGCGCAGGAGGTCGGTCGCCGACGCCCGGACCCCCGATGCGATGCCGATGCTGGCGGAGACGGCGAGCGGCAGGTGCTGGAGCCCGGGGACGTGGAACGGCGCCTGCAAGGAGTCGCGCATGCGCTCGGCCAGGACCTGCGGGCCTTCCCACAGCGACATGCCCTCCGCCAGCACGACGAATTCGTCTCCGCCGAAGCGCCCGACGCTGTCGCTCTCGCGTACGGCGGCCCGGAGCCGATCGGAGACGGCGCGCAGCACATGGTCGCCCGACTCGTGTCCCAGGGTGTCGTTGATGTCCTTGAAATTGTCGAGATCGATGAAGAAGGCGGCCATCGACTGCACGCTTCGGCGCGAGCGCGCCAGCATCTGCTCGGCGCGGTCAAGGATGACGGTCCGGTTGGGCAACCCGGTCAGCGGGTCGTGGAGCGCCTGGTGGACGAGGAGGGCTTCCGCCTGCTTGCGCTCGCTGATGTCCCGGAGGTTCGCCACGTAGCCGGCGACCGACGGCTCGTCGCTCAGGTTGGTGATGACGGCCTCGACGTCCCGCCAGGACCCGTCGGCATGGGCGATCCGGACGGCAACCGGGTCGGTGGCACTCGCGCTGCGCTCCAGGGCGGGGCCGATCTCCCTGCTCAGCCGGTCCAGGTCGTCGGGGTGGAGGAGCTCGGCCGACGTCATGCCGAGGACTTCGTCGGGCTGGCGACCGAGCAGGCCCACCGTGGCGGGCGAGGCGTAGGTGATCCGGTCGTCCACGCTCAGGACCATGGTCAGGTCGCTGGAATGCTGGACCAGCGACCGGAACCGGTTCTCGCTGGCCCGCATCGAGGACTCGGCGTCCTCCTTCTGCGCCATCGTGGCACCCGCCATGCGGATCATGAAGATGAGCACGAAGGCGCTCATGAGCCCCAGCGCCTGCGCGTCGGTGTTGGTGAGGTACGACGGCGCCCAGCCCACGAAGATGAGCAGCTGACCGACGGCCACGCCCGCGAGGCTCCAGGTCGCCGACAGGCGCCACGTGTTCGACCCGTCGTGGGCGACGGTCTCCAGGGCGGCGAACGTGTACGCGCCGATGAGCACGGGGCCCCAGCCGGTGAGGTAGATGACGGTGGTGACGACGGCTGCGTGCCAGGCGATCCGGCTGTTGACCCGCAACGGGCTCGACGCCCCGGCATCGAGCGCCTCCGAGGCCACGCTCACGATGGGAAGGACCGTCAGCACCGTGATCCACAGCCACAGGGGCTCGTGGGCCACCAGCCGGAAGTGCCGCAGGACGAGGACGGCGACGAGCGCCATCGGCCCGATGAGGACGGTGAGCAGACGTGGGTTGATGCGCCGCGGGGGGGTCGGAACCGGCGGCGCGGACGCGGCGGGGGGTGCCGGGGCGGGCGGCGCGGCCGGGGGAAGACCGGCCCGTGCGGCGTGCGGCTGCGTCGACGGGGTCACAGATCGTCGTCCTCGTCGTCGTCAGGCCCGATCGCCGGGTGCACGAGCCTGCTCCAGAAGGAGTTCGCCTCGGGCGTCGGGATGACCGGTATGGACTCCTCCCCCTCGTCGTCCGTCGTCACCAAGAAGACCGTGGGCTCCTTCGGGTCGGGTACTACGTGGAGGTCCGCCTTGCGCTTGACCATGGCCGTCCGCCTCCGGCGCGATCTCCGTCAGCGGTCGGACGATCGTCCTCTCCGCGCCGTGGATGGAACGTCGGCCGGTGGACGCCCGTCCGAATAGGGCCCTTTTCCCCTTCCTGGGCGATCGGGGCGCCACCGGAGCCCGGCCGTGCGCAGGACGAAGGTCCCTATTGGCACAGGCCGGCGCGCCGGACACTGGGAGTGCGAGACGAGTGCGTCTGGAGGTGCGACATGACTGATCCAGCACGCCTGGGCAATCAGCCGCCCGAGTTCCACACGTTCGTGGGCCCGCCGCACCACCGGCTCTTCGCCATCTTCGACGACGAGGCCGCGGCCGAGGAGGCTCTGGCGGCGCTGCGCTTCGAGGGGGTCGTCGACGGCAAGGAGGCCTGGGTGTTCTGCGGTGAAGAGGGTGCCGAGCGGCTCGGGGCGGTGGACCGGCGCCACGGCATCCGGGCCCGGGGGTTCGGCCTGCTCCAGCGGGTGATGAGCAGCGACCGCAACTACCTGCGCGGCCTCGGGGCGGCCCTGCGCGAGGGGCACGTCGTGCTCGGGGCGTGGGTCCCCGACGAGAAGCGGGCCGACGAGGTGGCCCGCATGTTCCGCCTGCACGGCGGGCATTCGATGGCCTACTGCACGCACTGGGACTTCGTGCCGGTCACGGCCGCCTGAGCCGGGGCGGGCCTTCCGGGCCGGCCGGCGGGGTCGCCGTGGTGCCGTGGACGAGGCGGCCGGAGACCCATGTCTGCGCGACCGTCGGCGGATGGTCCGCGTCGAGCGCGCCGTCGAGGACGACGAAGTCCGCCCGGAGCCCCTCGGCGATGGTGCCGCGCTCGGCCTCCTGGTCCCCCGCATGGGCGGCGCCCGCGCTGTAGGCCCGCAGCCACTCCTCGAACGACAGCGCCTGGCCGGCGTCCAGCACCGCGCCCGTGCCCGTCCGCCGGGTGACCCCGTGCGCCGAGGTGCGCAGCGGCGCGTGGAAGGTGCACGGGCAGTCCGAGGAGGCGGCCAGGGCCACGCCCACCCGATCCATGTCGCCGAAGGGGAGCCAGCGCGCGTCGTCGAATTCGACCCCTTCGACCTGACGGCCGAGGTGGTCCAGAAAACCCGGTTGCACCACGGCGACACCGCCGAGCCCGGCCAGGCGCCGGAGCTGGGCGACGGACGCGAGACACGCGTGCTCCACCCGGAACCGGTGGTCGTGCCCGGGGTGCCGTTGCGCCACGACCTCGAACGCGTCGAGCGCGGCGTCGAGCCCGGCGTTGCCGATGGCGTGGACGGCGACCCGAAATCCGCGCTCGGTGGCGGCTTGCACCTGCGCGTCCAGCTCCCCGAAGAGCTGGCCGATGGCCATGCGCCGGCCGCCGAGGTGCACGTCGATGGCCGGGGCGATCCCGCCGTCGGCGAAGAGCTTCACCGGGCCCACCCGCAGCACCTCGTCGCCCTCGCCGGTCGGGGGGCCCTGGAGGCGAACCGGGTCCACGGGCGCGAACAACGCCTCGGGATGCGGGAGCACGAGGACCGACACCGGCAGCTCGCCGCGCGCCGCCAGTGACCGGTAGGCGCCCTCCGCCGTCGGCGTGCACGCCGCGTCGTGCACCGCGGTGATCCCGTCCGCGAGGAGGAGGTGGGCCGCGTCGCGGATGTGGTCGGCCAGCCGGTCCGGGTCGTCGTAGGGGGCGAGCGAGCGGCGGTGCGCCTCGGACCAGGCCCGCTCCATGAGGAGCCCGTTGAGCGTGCCGTCGCCGTCGCGGCCGTAGGCGCCGCCGACGGGGTCGGGGGCCGAGGGGCCGATGCCCAGCTCCTCTAGTCCCCGCGAGTCGGTGACCGCCTGGTGCAGGCTGTAGTGCGCCACCAGGACGGGCCGGTCGAGTCCGACGGCGTCGAGGTCGCGCCGATGGGGCACGAAGCCGGTGCCGATCTCGCTCCAGCGCGCGGCGCGGACCCATGGGGCATGGGGCTCGGCCTCGGCCTGCGCGACGAGGGCACCGGCGAGCTCGTCGGGGCCGGCCACGTGGCGGACGTCCGCCCACCGGGGCTCGAGCGCGGCGATCGACAGGTGATGGTGCGCGTCGACGAACCCGGGACAGAGGATGCGTCCCGCCAGGTCGTGTGTCCGCGCCTGCGGGTAGCGGCGGAGGAGGTCGGCACTGCCGACGTCGAGGATGCGGCCGTCACCCACCACCACGGCCTCGGCGACGGGCGGCGAGGCCTTCATGGTCAGGATGCGTCCGTTGGTGAAGGCGAGCACCTCGTCCGGCGCGGCAGGCGACCTCGGGGGCATCGTCCCGATCCTACGGAGCGCCCGGTCCGGGCGAGCGCGAGGTGCGACTGCGATACTCGGCGAGCGCGACCGAGCGGTCGCGACCGGTCAGGAGAGGTCGAGGACGTCGAGCCGGGCGCGGATCCGCGCGGTGACCTCGTCCACCGTGCCGGTACCGTCAGCCTCGACGAGGATGCCGCGCCGTCGGTAGAAGTCGAGGAGCGGCCCGCTCGACTCGGCGTAGACGCGGATGCGCCGGCGCACCGTCTCGGCGGTGTCGTCCTGACGGCCCGACGTCTCGGCCCGGCGCAGGACGCGCTCGACGAGCACGGCCTCGGGGACGTCCAGGGACACCACCGCATGGAAGGTCAGGTCGGCTGCCGTGCCCCAGGCGTACGCCTGCTCGGCCTGCGCGAGCGTGCGCGGGAACCCGTCGAGCACGAACCCGACGGGTGGCACCAGCGCGGCGATCCGCTCGACCACCAGGGCCATGACCACCTCGTCGGGCACGAGCTCGCCCCGGGCCATGGCCGCGGCGAGCTCCCCGGCGGACGGCGAGGGTTGTGCGGCCTTCTCCCGCAAGAGGTCCCCGGTGGCGATGTGGGGCACGCCGTAGACGGCGGCGATCCGCTCGCCCTGGGTGCCCTTGCCCGCTCCGGGCGGTGCGACGAGCAGGCTGCGCAGCACCCCGCCATTGTCATCTCATCCGGCCTCGGCCACCGGGCACTCCTCCAGCCAACCGTCCTCGTCGCCTGCCGGCTCGGGGCCGGCGCCCAGCGCCGGCGCCGGGCGCGGGGCTCCGGGGATGACCGCGGCGACGAGGACCAGCGCGCTCAGGGCGAAGAGGGCGCCGATGCCGAGCACCTGGTCCAGCCCCTGGGTGAGGACCGCCTGGGTGTGGGCGATCGCGGCGGCGCCGACGTGGGCGCCAAGCTGGCGGTGCCCGGTCAGCACGCCGAACGCGGTGACCAGGACGGCCAGACCGAGGGCCGCACCCAGCTGCTGGGACACGTTGACGAGCCCCGAGGCGGCGCCGGCATCCGCCGGCGCGACGTCGGCCAGCGAGGCGGAGGTGAGGCTCACGAACGAGATGCCCGACCCCACGCCGAGGAGCACGAGCGACACGGCCACCTGCGCGTAGCCCGAGTCGGCCGAGAGCTGGGTGGCCGACAGCAGGCTGACGGTGACCAGGCTCGCACCGAGCATCATCAGGGTCTTGGGGGCGAGCCGCCGGGTGAGCACCCGGCTGGTGAGCTGCGACGACAGGAACACCGAGGCCGGCACGGGCAGGAAGGCCACACCGGCGCGGAGCGGGGAATAGCCCTGGACGTCCTGGAGGAACTGGGAGAGGAAGAAGAACAGCCCGTACATCCCGACGTAGACCAGGCCGCGCGCCGCATTGGCGGTCGTGCGGGTGGCGCTGGCGAAGAGCCGCAGGGGGAGGATCGGCTCCTCGGCCCGCGCCTCGGTGTGCACGAACACCGCCAACAGGACGAGGCCGGCGACGGCGGCACCGATGGTGAGCGGGCTGGTCCAGCCGCGATCACCCGCCTCGACCAGGGCGAACACGATCCCCGTCATGCCGAGGGTCGAGGTGAGGGCACCGACGAGGTCGAAGCGCCCGTGGCGAGGCTCGGTCTCGACGATCACGACGCGCCCGAGGAGCCAGATGGCCATCCCGATGGGCACGTTGACGAACATCACCCAGCGCCACGACACCAGCTCGGTGAGGAGCCCACCGGCGACGAGGCCGATCGCCCCGCCGGCGGCGGACACCGTGGTGTAGAGGGCGATGGCCCGCACCCGCTGCGGCCCCTCGGGGAAGACCGAGGTGAGCAGCGACAGCGCCGAGGGCGCGGCGAGGGCGGCGCCGATCCCCTGGACGGCCCGCGCCCCGAGCAGCATCCAGCCGGTCAGGGCCAGCCCGCCGACGAGGGAGCTGAGCGAGAAGACGGCGATCCCGACGAGGAAGACCCGGCGCCGGCCCAGCAGGTCGCCTGCCCGGGCCCCGAGGAGGAGAAGGCCGCCGAAGGTGAGGATGTAGGCGTTGAGCACCCACGACAGCGCCGAGCTGGAGAAGCCGAGGCCCTCCTGGATGTGAGGCAGGGCCACGTTCACGATGGTCGTGTCGAGCACGACCATGAGCTGTGCGGTGAGGATGACGAGGAGGAACACCGAGGGGTGCCTGAGGCGGTGGCGCAGGGTGCCGGTGCGCCCGTCCAGGGCCTTTCGGGCCCCGCCCGGGCGCGCCGAGGAGAGGGTCAGGGGCATTGACTACGACCTTTCCGCTGGTAGAGTGGACAAGCGGAAGCTTCCTCCGGTTAGTATACGGAGGGTGCCTCCGGTTAGCAAGCCACAGTTCGACGAAGAGGCGATCCGGGCCGATGTCCAGCCGACGTACCGCCGTTGAGTCCGCGCTCGAGGAGGCCCCGCTCGAGGCGCTCGAGGAGGCCCCGCTCGAGGAGCGCGGCGAGGCCCCGGTCGACGGGTCGGGTCGCCCGATGCGGGCGGATGCGCGCCGCAACTACGAGCGACTGGTCGCCGCGGCCAAGAAGGTGTTCGCCGCCGATGGCGGCGGTGCGTGCATGGAGGCGATCGCCCGTGAAGCCGGAGTGGGCGTGGGCACGCTGTACCGCCACTTCCCCAAGCGCATCGACGTGGTCGAGGCCGTGTACCGGACCGACGTCGACCAGCTGGTCGCCGACGCTGAGCGCTTCGTGGCGGAGCTCGATCCGTGGGGGGCCGTCGTGACCTTCCTGGAGGCGTTCGTCCGCTACGCGCAGACCAAGCGGACGTTCCTCAGCGAACTGCAGGAGGCGTTCGAGAAGCAACCCGAATTCCGCCTGCGATCACGCGAGCGCATCGAGGCGGCCATGGCCCTCGTCATCGACAATGCCCGGCGGGCGGGCGTCATCCGCGCCGACATCGACGGCGCCGACCTCATGGCGTTGGTGAGCCCGATGTGCACCTTGAACACCCTCAGCGAGGACCAGTGCAACCGTCTCCTGGGCACGATCCTCGACGGCCTGCACACCGTCGCTTGAACCGCCCTTCGGTCACCGCACCGATGACCGGCGGCGCCTCACCGGGCCGCGGGTGCGGCCGTCCTCATTGGCGATAGTGCTCCACCACCTGCGGCGGGCGCACCTCGGCCTGGTCCGGGTCCTGGCCGGCGCCGCGCCGCGCCCGGCGCTGGCGCAGCAGGTCCCAGCACTGGTCGAGCGCGATCTCGAGCGAGCGGAGCCGAGCCGATTCCTCCTCGCTCAGCCCGTCGCCGACGTGCGACTGCTCGAGGCGATGTTCCTCCGCCACGAGCTCGTTGATCCGCCCGACCACCCCGGCATCGTCCATCGGAACCTCCGATTCCTCGGCTGCACGCCTGCGAGGCACGTTCGCCCGCGCGATTCGTAGCACCATCGCCGTCGCTGTGCCACGGTGTCGTCGTGAGCCTGCGCGTGCCCCTCGACATGGGAGAGGGCCAGACCCTCGTCCTGCTCCACGGTTTCGCCATGCGCCCGAGCACCTACCGGGGGCTGGCGGGCTTGCTGGCAGAGCGGTGCCGAGTGGTGGTGCCCGACCTCTTCGACCTGCGCGGGGAATGGCGCCACGACCGGGTGGTCGACGCGTTCACGGCGACGCTGGACCATCTCGGGCTCGAGCGCGCGAGCCTCCTCGGACACTCGTTCGGCGGAGGGATCGAGCTCGGCTTCGCCTCGCAGTTCCCCGAGCGGGTGGTCGAGCTCGTCTTCTCCGACACCCTGGCCGCCTCGCGGGAGCTGCGCCTGGGCGCGGAGGCGCTTCGCCATCCCGCACGGCTCCTTCGCCTCGCCACACCGGCGGCGGCCGCCGCCTTCGCCCGGACCTGGGTCGAGCACCCGCGCCAATTGGTCGACGCCGCCTGGTGGGGCTTTCGCAGCAGCCGGGAGTGCGACAGCCGGACGGTGGCGCGAGCCGGCATCCCCGCCCACGTCCTGTGGGCCAACCGCGACTCGGTCCTGACGCGATCGGACGGCATGCGCTTCGCCGAGGAGCTCGAGGCCACGTTCACCGTCGCCACCGGTTCCGCCGGTCAGGTGATCGACCACGACTGGATGTTCCTGCAGCCTCGGCTGTTCTTCGACCACCTGGAGGACCTGGGGCTCGAGGCACTGCGGGACGAGCCCACCCCGATCGGTGACCGGTCGGGATGGGCCGATGGAGGCATAGGCTGACCGCAGCCGAAACACCGAACGGAGCCGGAGCATTCCCGACGTGCGGTGCACCCATCTCGACACGATCACCGACCCCGTCCCCGACTCGTGGGGATGTGACGACTGCCTGTCGGCCGGGCAGCGCAATTGGGTGCACCTGCGGGTGTGCCAGAGCTGCGGTCACGTCGGCTGCTGCGACCAGTCGCCGGGGCGCCACGCCACCGCGCACTACCACCAGAGCGCCCATCCGGTCATCCGCTCCTACGAACCAGGGGAGGACTGGTACTGGTGCTACGTGGACGAGGCCGCGTACGAGCTGCCGGACAAGCCCCCCGCCCCCTCGCACCCCTGACGTCCGCCCCCTCGTCGCTCGGCGGGGAACCGGCCGGGCCGCCCGGCGCGAGTCCACCTGCGCCGGGAGGCGGCGCCCTCGTTTCCCGGCCGAACAGACCAAAGACCCTGTTCCGGGCGGTCCGGTCGTTCACATTGGGAAGTGAAGGGTCTTGGACCCACCCAGGCCCGGAAGCAGGGCGACATGCCCGAGCAGCCATATGACGCAGGGCGCTACGTCGGCCAGCAGGACACCACGGCGGGTCCGCCGGGTCATGGTGCGCGGCGTGGGGTGCTGACGGCCCCGCCGCCGGTACCCCGACCTCCCGTCCCCGCCCCGAGTCGGCTCGGCGTCCTGGCACTCACCATGGCCGCGGCGGTGCTGGCCGCCGCGCTCGGGGTGGGACTCCTGTACTCACTCGAGCGGGGGCCCGGGATCGTGAGCACCAGCCCCGGGACCGCAACGACGGCCCCCGCCGGTGCTCCGTCGTCGGCGCAGGTCGCCGCCATCGCCAAGCGGGTCTCGCCGGCGGTGGTCGACATCACCACGACGCTCGCCCAGGGCGGCGCAGCGGCGGGGACCGGCATGGTCCTCAGCTCCTCCGGGCTGGTCCTCACCAACAATCACGTGATCGAGGAGGCCACCGCGGTCAACGCGCAGGTCGGTGGGACGGGCAGGACCTACACGGCCGCCGTCCTCGGGTACTCGGTCACCGACGACATCGCCCTCCTCCAGCTCACCGGGGCGTCGGGCCTCAAGACGGTCACCACCGGGGACTCGGCGACCGTTTGGGTTGGACAGCCCATCGTGGCCATGGGGAACGCCGGTGGCATGGGCGGGACGCCCAGCTCCGTCGGCGGGACCGTCACCGCGCTCGACCAGACGATCACCGCAGGCGACCCCGGCACCCTGACCGAGACGCTGAACGGGTTGATCCAGATGGACGCCGCCATCGTCCCGGGCGACTCCGGGGGCCCGGTGGTGAACACCTCGTCCCTGGTGGTCGGGATGAACACGGCAGCCTCGGTGCCGAGCGGAGGCGGCTTCGGGGTCCAGTCCGGAACCACCATCAACCAGGCCTATGCCATCGGGATCAACGAGGCACTTGCGGTCGTACGCCAGATCGAGAGCGGACAGGCGACCGCCACGGTCCACATCGGGCCGCGGGCCTTCCTGGGCGTGGCGGCGACGGACGCGCCGTCTGGCTCCGGGGCCTACGTCGAGGCGGTCGTGTCCGGGAGCCCTGCTGCCAAGGCGGGCCTCGGCGCCGATGACACCATCACCTCGGTCGGCGCCACGGCGGTGTCGTCGGCCTCCAGCCTCACCGATGCCCTCTCCGGCTACCACCCCGGCGACACGGTCACGATCGGCTGGCACGACGCGTCCGGCGTGCACCACAGCGCGTCGGTGACGCTCACGACCGGACCACCGGCCTGACCGGTGCACCACCCTTGACCGGCCCCGACCGCCGGCCCGCCCGGGGTCCCGCGCGGACGATCGATCGGTGACGTGACTTCGGACCCTGGCCCCCGGCGCCCCCGGCCCGAAGAATCCGATACATGGGCCTCGACATGCTGAGCTCCGCGTCCTCCACGTCACGGTCGGGGGGGTCCGCCCAGGTCAAGGCCCACCTCGAGGCGGTCACGGCGAAGGTCGAGGCCAAGAACCCCGGTGAGACGGAGTTCCACCAGGCGGTGCGCGAAGTGGCCGCGTCGCTCGAGCCGGTGCTGTGCACCCACCCCCGCTACATGGAGGAGAAGGTCCTCGAGCGGCTGGTGGAGCCCGACCGGGTCATCGCCTTCGGGGTCAACTGGGTCGACGACCACGGTGAGATCCACGTCAACCGGGGGTACCGGGTCCAGATGAGCAGTTCCATCGGCCCCTACAAGGGCGGGCTGCGCTTCCACCCGAGCGTGAACGCCGGCATCCTGAAGTTCCTCGCCTTCGAGCAGACCCTCAAGGACTCGCTCACCACGTTGCCCATCGGCGGCGCCAAGGGCGGCTCCGACTTCGACCCCAAGGGTCGGAGCGAATCGGAGATCCGCCGGTTCTGCCAGTCCTTCATGACCGAGCTCTATCCGTTCATCGGCGAGTTCACCGACGTGCCCGCGGGGGACATCGGAGTCGGCGAGCGGGAGATCGGCTACCTCTTCGGGCAGTACAAGCGCATCGCCAAGCGTTTCGCCGGCGTGCTCACCGGCAAGGGACTGAGCTGGGGCGGGTCGCAGATCCGCCAAGAGGCCACCGGCTACGGCGCGGTGTACTTCGCCCGGGAGATGCTGGGCACCCGGGGCGAGGACCTCCAGGGCAAGACCTGCCTCGTGTCCGGCAGCGGCAACGTGGCGCAGTTCACCGTGGAGAAGCTCATCCAGATGGGAGCCCGGCCCGTCACCCTGTCGGACTCGGACGGCTTCGTCTTCGATCCCGACGGCATCGACGCCGAGAAGCTCGAGTGGGTGAAGGCGCTCAAGAACGACCATCGTGGGCGGATCCGCGAGTACGCCGAGCGCTACCGGCACTCCACGTACCATCCCACGGTCCACGGCGGCGCCAACCCGCTGTGGGCCATCCCCGCCGACTGCGCCTTTCCGTCCGCCACGCAGAACGAGATCTCCGACGCCGACGCGGCCGCGCTGGTCGAGAACCGGATTCGGGCGGTGGTGGAGGGCGCCAACATGCCCACCGTGCCCGAGGGGGTCGAGCGCTTCCTCGCCGCCGGCGTCCTCTTCGGCCCGAGCAAGGCCGCCAATGCCGGCGGGGTTGCGGTCTCGGCACTGGAGATGGCGCAGGACATCCAGCTCCTGCCCTGGGCGCGCGACGAGGTCGAGAACCGGCTGGCCGCCATCATGCGCCAGATCCACGACACCGTCCGCCGCACCGCGGAGGAGTACGGGTCGCCGGGCGACTACCGCTTGGGTGCCAACATCGCCGGCTTCATCAAGGTCGCCGACGCCATGCTCGACGAGAGCCCCGTGTAGTCAGCCGCGGAGGGCCGTGCGCTTCACGTCGTCGAGAGCGGTCCTGGCGCTCACTCGACGTACCCGTGCCGGCCGACCAGGCGGACGAACCGGGCGTAGGTGACCGTGCGCACCCGGCGGAGGCCGGACGGCTCCTTGCCGAACACCACCACCTCCTCGCTCCCGCCGGGCCCCATCGGCTGGACCAGGCGCCCTCCCACCACCAACTGGTCGGCCAGCGGCTGCGGGACCGTGGGGAAGGCGGCGGAGACGACGACGGCGTCGTAGGGCGCGTGCTCGGCGAGCCCCGCGCTCCCGTCCCCGACGACGACGTCCGCGTTGGTGATCCCCGCGGCCCCGAGGTTGGCGCGCGCCGCGTCGGCCAGGTCGGCGAAGCGCTCGATGCTCCACACATGCGCGGCCACACGGGCGAGCAGGGCGGTCTGGTAGCCGAACCCGGTACCGACCTCGAGGACCACCTCGTCGCCCTGCAACTCGAGGGCCTCGATCATGGCGGCCACCAGCGAGGGCTGCGTCGTGACCTGGTGGTGCCCGATGGGAACGGGCTCGTCCAGCTCGGCCAGCTCGGCGAACTGGCGTGGGACGAATCCGACCCGCGCCACGGCGCGTATGGCGGCGAGCAGGCGCGGGTCGCGCACGCCCTGCGACGCCGCGATCCGCGCCAGCACCGATCCCGGCTCGGCCCGGCTCCTGCCGGCAGATCGGCGCCTCACCGCCAGGTGACGACGGGGAGGTTCCGGGGGACCGCGGCCGCGGGCCCCGCGGGATGTCCGACGACGACAGGGAGCGCGGCCACCCAGGCCGACGGGGTCCCCAGTTCGCGCTTGACCTCGGCGCGGTTGAGCAACGGCGTGGCCAGCCCGATGGGGCAGGTGCCGAGGCCGCGCTCCCAGGCGGCGAGCATGAGGTTCTGCGCGGCGAGGAAGCAGTCCGGCACACCGTCGGCGCTCGTGGCGTAGATCACCACCAGCGCCGGTGCGCCGTGGAAGAGGACGTAGCCGGGATCGGCGACCATCCGCCGGAGCCGGTCCAGATCGGGCAACCCGCTGGTCGCGACCTCCGGCGGCGGCGGTTCGGCCAGCAGGAGGTCCTTCGCCTCACGGGCGAAGCGATCGAGGAGTGTCGGGTCCTGGACGACCACGAACCGCCACGGCTGGACGTTGCCGGCGCTCGGAGCCTGCACGGCCGCCTCGATCAGCGCCGCGATGTCCCCCCGGGAGACCGCCTCGTCGCGATAAGCCCGCACGGCCCTGCGCCCGTAGATGGCGTCGACAACGCTGGCCACCGGCCCATCGTCCGGGCCCTCGGCGCGTGCGGGCAGAGGCGAAGGTCATCGGGTCGCCGCCGGCGCCGCAGGGACGCCGATCGAGGTCCTATCCTCGGGCGGAGCACACCGAGCACACGTGCACGCCGGGCGGGCGAGAGGCCGTGGGCAACGAGGGGACTGTGGGCAACACGGTGATCGGCGAGTGGGGTCTACGGCGGGTGCCGCCATCGCTCGCCCGGCGCTACGTCGAGGAGCGTCTCTGGCGGGACGACACCCTGGGAGCCTTGCTCGCCGGCGCCGTCGAGGAGCGGCCCGGGCTCACCGTCAAGATCCGCTCGTCGGTGCGTCCGTGGTCCGGCACGTTCGGCGACGTCCTCGACGCGGCGAGGCGGTTGGCCGGCGCCCTCCAGGCGCGGGGCATCGGGCCCGGCGACGTGGTGGCCTTCCAGCTGCCCAACTGGGTGGAGGCGGCGATCAGCTTCTGGGCCGCCGCGCTGCTGGGTGCGGTGGTCACGCCCATCGTCCACTTCTACGGGCCCAAGGAGGTCGCCTACATCCTCCGCCGGACCGGCGTGCGGGCGCTGATCACCGCGGAGCGCTTCGGGCACCTCGACTACCTGGCGTCCTTGGAGGGGCTTCGCAAGGACGCGCCCGCCCTCGAGCTGGTGTCCGTGGCGGGCGACGGCCCCGTGCCGCCCTGGGCGGTTCCCTTCGACCGCCTGCTGGCCGGCGATCCCCTGACCGCGCCGATCGCCGTCGACCCGGCATCGCCCGCCCTGGTGGCCTACACCTCGGGCACGACGTCCAACCCGAAGGGCGTCGTGCACTCGCACCGCACCATCGGCTTCGAGATCCGACAGCTGGGGTCCATGCAGACGGGCAACCCACCGCTGCTCGTCGGCGCCCCCGTGGGCCATGGCATCGGCATGCTGAGCGGCCTGCTGCTCCCGGTGTGGAAGGGGGAGCCGATCAACCTGATCGACGTGTGGGACCCGGCCACCGTGCTCGCCGCCATGCTCGAGGACCGCCTGGCCTCGGGCAGCGGGGCGACCTACTTCCTGACCAGCCTCCTCGACCACCCCGACTGCGGGCCGGAGCACCGCGAGCTCATGAGCCGCATCGGGCTCGGCGGCTCGGCCGTGCCGGTGGCGGTGACCGAGCGCATGGCGTCGCTGGGGATCTCGGCGGTCCGGTCCTACGGGTCGACCGAGCACCCCTCGACGACGGGGAGCCGGCACGAGGAGCCCGCGGTCAAGCGCCACCACACCGACGGCCATCCGCTCCTCGGCGTCGAGCTCCGCCTGGTGGACGACGACGGCAAGGACGTGGGCATCGGAGCGCGCGGGGAGATCCTCAGCCGCGGTCCCGACTGCTGCATCGGCTACACCGATCCGCCGCTGACCGAGGCGACCTTCGACGCGGAGGGCTGGTACGCCACCGGGGACGTCGGTGTGCTGGACGAGGACGGCTACCTGACCATCGTGGACCGCAAGAAGGACATCATCATCAGAGGGGGCGAGAACCTCAGCGCCCTCGAGATCGAGGAGGTGCTGATGCGCATCCCCGGTGTCGCCGAGGCGGCCGTGGTGGCCGCGCCCGACGCCCGGCTCGGCGAGCACGCCTGCGCCTTCATCCGCCCCACCGAGGGATCGCCGCCGATCGACCTGCCCGCGGTCAAGGCGCATTTCGAGGGTGCCGGCCTGGCCCGCCAGAAGTGGCCCGAGGAGCTGCGGACGGTGACCGAGCTCCCCCGGACCCCCTCGGGGAAGGTGAAGAAGTACGTGCTCCGCCGGCAGCTGCAGGCCGAGCTGTCCGGACCTTGACGCGGGGACCGCGGGGCGGAATCCTCAGCGGGTGACGTCGATCGACCCGTCTGCGGCCGACTTCGAGGTTCCCCGCATACCGGCATCGGCCAGCGCGCTGATCTTCGACTCGGCAGGACGCCTGCTCGTCTTGAAACCGACGTACAAGGGAGGCTGGACGCTCCCCGGGGGACAGATGGAGGCCGATGGCGAGACTCCTTGGGAGGCCTGTCGGCGTGAGGTGCTGGAGGAGACGGGCCTCGTCCTCGGGTCGGGCCGGCTGGTGTGCGTCGACTTCCTCAGGCCCCGTCCGGGAAAGCCGGGCGGCATGCGCTTCCTCTTCGACTGCGGCGAGCTCGGCGACGACGTCCTCGGGACCGTCCGCCTCCAGGAGGAGGAGCTCTCCGAACACCGTCTCGAGCCCGTCGATCAGGCGCTCGAGCTCCTCAGCGGTCCGGTACGCCGGCGGGTCCGCCAGGCCACCGGGGCCACGGGAACGGTGTACCTGGAAGACGGCCGCCCGGTCGCTGGCTAGACCTCGAACGAGGCCGCTGGCGTGTCCCTGCCGAACTCGAGCCCGGTCGCCGGCGGGTGGTGGTGTGCCACACTTTCGCCGGCGCCGCGCCGACAGGAATGGGGGATGGCCATGGCACCGATCCGGTACGCAGCCCGACGACCCGAGCAGGTACGCAACCGCGAGGTCGAGGCCACCAAGGCGGCGATCTGGTCGCGGGCGCTCACCGTGGTCTTCGAGACCGATCCCGAGCTGATCGCCTCGGTCCTCCCCAGACCCCTGGAGCCTTCCGAGCCGACGGCACGGCTGCGGATCGCCGTGGTCGACATGGGCACGGGCCTCGAGCCCTTCGGGGCCGGCTGGTTCGGCGTGCGGGCCCGCCACGGCGACGTCGAGGGCGAGTACGCACTGTTCATGCCCATGACGACGGAGCAATCGACCACCGGTGGGCGCGAGACCTACGGCGAGCCCAAGAAGATCGGCGAGGTCGGGCTGGCACTCGACGGCGACCACGTGCACGGGCGCATCGCCCGCATGGGCTCGACGGTCGCCGAGCTCACCGGCACCCTCGGGCCGGAGCAGCCCGGCTACGACAAGGACAAGGTGGACTTCTACTTCAAGGCCTTCCCCGACCCGAGCGGCAACGGGCTGGAGGCCGACCCGGCCTTCGTCTACTGCCGCCGCCACGAGGTCGCTCGGGTGGTCCGGCCGGTGACGGGCGAGTGCAAGCTGCTCGACGCCCCGCTCGACCCCGTCGGGGAATTCCCGGTGCGGGAGGTCGTCTCGTTCGAGTACGCCGAGATCACCACCAGCCAGAGCGGCGAGATCGTCGAGCGGGTCCCCGCGGACTGGGTCCTCCCCTTCCTGCACCAGCGCTACGACGACCTCTCCGTCCTCGGAGCCCGGTCGTGAGCCGCGTCCCGGCGTCCGGCTCGGACCGCTACATCGTCGTGTCGGCCGACGGCCACGCGGGATTGGCCTGCGAGGAATACCGCCGGTACCTCGACGCCAGGTACCACCCTGCGTTCGAGGAATTCCTCGCCGAGCGTAGGGCGCACCGCGAGGACGCGCTCCGGTTCAACTACGACTACATCATGGGGTGGGAGACCGACAACGAGCAGGGCCTCAAGGGCGCGTACGACCCCGGGGTGAGGGACAAGGAGCTCGACACCGACGGGGTGGCGGCCGACGTGCTCTTCGCCGACGCGGACGCCGTGACCGGCAATGCCTCGCCGCCGTTCGGAGCGGGCCTCTTCGCCGGCGCCATCGAGGACCCCGAGCTGGCCTTCGCGGGGGCGAGGGCCCACAACCGGTTCCTGGCCGACATGTGCTCGCAGTCGCCGCACCGCCGGGGCGGCATCGCCCTGGTGCCGATCACCCACGACGTCGATCGGGCCGTGGAGGAGATCGAGTGGGTGGCCGCCCAACCGGGGATCCGCGGGATCATGATCCCCACGATGTGGCACCACCGGGCACCGTACAACGACGCCGTGTACGACCCGGTGTGGGCGGCGTGCGCCGAGGCAGGACTACCCGTGCACACGCATTCGGGCGAGGCCCCGATGGAGGAGTACGGCGAGCACACGGGCGCGTACCTGGCCGAGGTGGTGTGGTGGGCGGCCCGTCCCGCATGGCACCTCCTCTTCGGCGGCGCCTTCGAGCGGTTCCCGAGCCTCAAGTTCGTCGTCACCGAGGCCGCCGCCTACTGGGCCCCCGACATGATGTGGAAGTGGGACCAGTACATGGGGGGCGGGCACACCACCAAGAAGCTGGCCGCCATGTTGAAGGGCAAGATCTCCAAGCTGCCCTCGGACTACTTCGGCACGAACATCTTCATCGGCGCCTCCACCATGTCGAAGGAGGAGATCCGCCGCCGCTACGTGATCGGCACCGACGTCGTCATGTGGGGCACCGACTACCCCCACCCCGAAGGCACCTGGCCGCATACGGCCGAACGCCTGCGCCGTGACTTCCCCGAGGTGCCCGTCGACGACACTGCGGAGCTCCTCGGGCTGACCGCGGCCAGGGTCTACGGGTTCGACCTCGACGCGCTGGCCCCCGTGGCGGCGCGCATCGGCCCGTCACCGGACTCGCTCGGCCAGGACCCCGCCCTGCGCAGCGACCCGCAGGCGAGGGCGTCGGCCCGGTGGTGGAAGGCCGAGTACGGCCTCCAGCCCGGCTGACCCTCCAGCCCGGCGAGTCGCAGCTCACCAGGAGCGCAGCACCTGGTGGCGGTCGAAGGCGTTGCAGGTCGAGTCCGTCGGGTAGTCCTCGACCTCGAGCGGCGTGGACAGCTCGGCCACCGTCGGCCCGATCTCGTCGCCGATCTGCCGGAGCGCCTGGAGATCGAAGCCGTAGAGGTCCGCGGCGTTGGTCTCGAGCATCTTGACCACCTCGGCAGGGTCGCAGCCGCCGAAGGCGGCCCGCAGCGCCAAGGTGCTGTAGGGGTAGCTGCCCTCGGAATGGGGGTAGTCCGCGCCCCACATGATCCGCTCGACGCCGACGTCGTCCCGCAAGACGGACTCGCTGGCGCGCAGGAAGCTGGCACCGACGTGGAAGTTGCGGGCGAAGTACTCGCTGGGCGTCAGCGACATGCCCTTCGCCGCCGCGCCGAAGAAGTTCGACTCCGCCGCGCCGCCGTGGATCATGCGGCCGTAGAACCAGTCGAGGGTCTCCAGCCCCCGGGGGATCCAGGCCATGCCCTGCTCGGTGAGGACGATTCGCAGGCTGGGGTGGCGCTCGAGGACGCCGCCGAAGATGAGGTGCCACATGGCCCGGTGCGAGAACCAGGGCAGCTCGACGAGCATGACGGCCCGGGCCACCTCGTGCTCCCCGTAGTCGGGGATGCCGCCCCCGCCGTGGACGTTGATCACGACGCCGAGCTCCTCGCACAGCGCCCACAGCGGGTCGTAGACGGGCTCCCAGTAGGGGGCGAGGCCGGAGCCCGGCGGGACGGAGGGGAGGAGGATCCCGGCGAAGGGCGAGATCGCGTCCGCCGCCCATCGGATCTCGGCCAACGCGTCCTCCACCTTGTTGACGAACACCTGGGCCACGCCGGCCCGTCGTCCCGGGGCCTTGGCGCAGAAGTCGGCCAGCCAGCGGTTGTGGGCCTGGAGCCCGGCCCATCGCCGTTCGTAGGTGTCGCGGGTGGGTGGCAGCGCCACCAGGCTGCCCTCCTCGAAGAACGGGGGGACCGCGTTGGGGAAGAGGACTTCGGCGGCGATGCCGTCGGCCTCGTTCTCGGCCAGCCGCCGCTCCGAGTCCCAGTTGCGGTACGCGGTGGGGGCGAGCAGGTCGGCGAAGGGGTTGACGTAGGTGGCGGACCACGCGTCGAACTCGCCGTGCCACGCCCGTGCCAGGTATGGCCGGTAGTCGAGGATGTCGGCCCCGGCGTGGGCGTCGGCCGAGACGATGGTGTAGCGGCGGTCGGGCGCGAGCACGGCGGTCATGGCGTCGTCTCCCGGTGATCGGAGGTCTCGGTGCCGGTCACGTGAGCCCCTGCAGCGCAGAGGGGGGCAGCCGGCCGGCGGCGATGGCGTCGGCCCGGGCATGGAGGAGGCGGCCCGCGTCGGCCAGGTTGTGGCCGATCACGAAGCGGCCCTCCTTCACCCCCTGCACAGCGAACCGGCCGAGCTCGGCGAGGTCCATGGTCCCGGTCGGCCGCCCGGCCGCGGCGAGCGCCGCCTTGAACTCGGCGAAGGTCGTCCCCGGTGCGGGCGGCCGGGGCTTGACCCGGGCGAGCGCCGGCGGCCGGTTGCGCTGCGCCTCCCACAGCCCTGTCTCGAGCAGTCCCCCCGAGGGGTAGAAGATCGACGCACGCAGGTTGGTCTTCTGGGCGGCGAACTGGTGGGCCAGCGCCTCGGTGAAGCAGCTGACGGCCGCCTTCGACGAGGCGTACACCGAGGCATACGGGACCGGCGCGATGCCGCCGTCGCCCGACGACGTGGTCACGACCACCCCCGGCTCGCCCGACTCGACCATCCGGGGGACGAAGGCCAGCACGCCGTTGGCCGTGCCGAAGACGTTGACGCCGAAGCACCACTTCCAGTCGTTGGGCTCCTGGTCCCACGGGTTGCCGCCCCCGCCCGAGGTCACCCCGGCGTTGTTCCACAGCACGTGGCAGGCGCCGTAGTCGCCGAAGACCGTGTCGGCCAGTGCCTCCATGGAGGCCGCGTCGGACACGTCGGTGACCACGCCGCGCACCTCCCCTCGCCCGGCGAGCTCGCCGACGGCACGCTCGAGCACGGGCTGCTCGATGTCGGCGATGACCACCGTCGACCCCTCCTCGAGCAGCGCCTCGACGATGCCCCGGCCGATGCCGGCGGCGCCGCCGGTCACCACCGCCACTGCCCCTCGAAGGTCGTCCATCCCCGTCCCCATGCCGTGGCGGGCGGCGTCGGGCCCGCGTCGGCCCTCATGGTGGCACGACCGGGCCGGGCCACGCCCGGCCGGCCCGCCACCGGCGGCGCGGCGGATCTTCGGGCCGAATTGCCCTGGCGCCATCGGGACGCGGACGCGACGAAGAGAGAGGAGGCATGGGTTCGTCACGGTGTGCACCCGGTGCACACCAAACGGAGGGGACGATGGATCCGATCAGCCCCTTGGTGAACGCGATCTCGAGGCGCATCGCCCAGGAGCGGGATGAGCCCACCTTCCAGCGCGACCCCGAATTCCTGCGCCGGCACCTGGCGACGACCACCCGCCTCGTCAACCTGTTCTCGCCCGAGGTGCGCGGCAGCGAGAACATCCCGGCGACGGGGCCGGCCCTGGTGGTGGGCAACCACTCCGGCCTCTTCTGGATGCCCGACGTGTGGGCCGTGTCCCTGGAGATCGTCCGCCGTCGGGGCCTGGAGCAGCCGGCCTACGCCATGATCTACGACCTGCTGCTGGCCATCCCCGGTGTCGGCCCGTACCTGCGCCACATCGGCGCACTGCCGGCGAGCGGATCGGAGGCGCAGGCCGCGCTGGACGACGGCGCCCTGGTCCTCGACTACCCCGGCGGTGACTGGGAGGCGTGCCGCCCCTGGACCCAGCGAAACAGGATCGACCTCGGTGGTCACCGGGGGTTCGTCCGCCTGGCACTGCAGGCGGGCGTGCCGGTGGTGCCGGTGGTGACCCATGGGTCCCACCAGACCGTGGTCGTCGTGTCCCGTGGAGAGCGCCTGTCGCGCCTCATGGGACTGGGCCGCCTACGGATCCACGTCTTCCCCTTCGTCCTGGGCCCGCCCTTCGGGGTGATGCCGCTCCTCACCCCGCCCATGCCCTCGGCCATCACCGTCCAGTTCCTGCCTGCGCTCGACTGGGCCCGGTTCGGGCCCGCGACGGCCGACGACGCGAGGGTGGTCGACCGCTGCTACGCCGAGATCACGTCCACCATGCAGGCGGCGCTGGACCGCTTGGCCCACGAGCTGCCGCACCCGGTGGTCCGTGGTGTGACGAACATGGTGCGCCACGGGCCCAGGCGGATCGCCGTGCCCACGCCATAGGGCGTCGGACGGAGTCGACGTCACGGGCCGAAGGTCGTCGCTTCGTCGGTGCAACCGTTGCACGGCGATCCGAGGGGCGCAGCCCTGTCGGATCGGGCCGGAGGGGAAGTACGATCCCAGTTCGAGAAGGACCGGCGGCGAGGGGGGCCTGACATGCGACGCGACGACAGGGGACGTGCGTCTCGATCGAGGTCCGGGGGCTCCGGGCGGCGGCGACCGCGCCGCCTGGTCCTGGCGGCGACCGCAGCCGGTGCGCTGACGGTGGCCCTCGTACCCGCCGCCGGCGCGTTCGCCCCGGCCGCGGCGGCAGCGGCGGCGCCGGGCGCCGGCGCGTTCCCGGTTCCGAGCGGCCCCGGGTACCACGAGCACCAGGGTCCCGGCGGCGAGCGCGACGTCAACGTCTGCTCGACCGCAGTGGCGCCCGACGTCGCCCACTGCTTCGCCCGCGTGCGCACCGACCCCGGGGCCACCGGCGCCTCCCCCTGGCGCCACGCCACGGTTCCGGGCGCCACCCAGGGCAACGGTGGCTTCTACGACCCGAGCTTCCTGCAGTCCGCCTACGACGTGGCCTCGCTGGCGGCGACCAACGGCGTGGGCCAGACGGTCGCCGTCGTCGACGCCTACGACGACCCCAATGCCGCCGCCGACATGGGTGCGTACCGCAGCGCCTTCGGTCTCCCCTCCTGCGGGACCGGGTGCTTCACGAAGGTGGACGAGTACGGCAGCACCTCGTCCACGCCCTCGCCCGACAGCGGATGGGCCCTCGAGATCTCCCTCGACCTCGACATGGTGAGCGCCATCTGCCCGAATTGCCACATCCTCCTCGTCGAGGCCTACTCGGCCACCTACGCCGACCTGGGCACGGCGGTGGACACCGCGGTGTCGATGGGCGCGAGCGTGGTCTCCAACAGCTACGGGGGCAGCGAGTTCTCCACCGAGACGAGCTACGACACCTACTACGACCACCCCGGCCGGGCCATCGTGGTCGCCTCCGGCGACAACAGCTACGGGGTCGAGTATCCGGCCGCCTCCAGCGACGTCACCTCCGTGGGCGGGACCTCGCTGCACCAGGCCACCAACACCGGCACCCGCACGCCGGGCAGCGGCACCGAGACGGCGTGGAGCGGCGCCGGCAGCGGCTGCAGCGCGTACGAGCCCAAGCCCAGCTGGCAGCACGACGCCGGCTGCGCCCGCCGCACCGTGGCCGACGTCTCGGCCGTGGCCGACCCCAACACCGGCGTGTGGGTGTACGACACCTACGGCTACTCCGGCATGGTCGGCGGCGTCGGTGGCACCAGCGTGGCCACGCCCATCGTCGGCGCCATCTACGCCCTCGCAGGCAACCCGACGAGCTCGTCCACGACGCTGGCCTCACTGCCCTACGCGGATCCGGCCGCGCTCAACGACGTGGTCTCCGGCTCCAACGGCAGCTGCGGCGGCTCGTACCTGTGCACCGCCGGCCCCGGCTACGACGGACCGACCGGCCTCGGGACGCCCAACGGCACCGCCGCGTTCTCCGGCTGCAGCTCGACGACCGGCCCGTGCGCGCCGAGCGGGCTGACTGCCACCGCCGGCAACAACTCCGTGAGCCTGTCGTGGACCGCCCCCGCTCCCAACAGCTTCACGGTGACCGGCTACGACGTCTACCGGGCCACGAGCCCGGGCGCGGAGGGGACATCCCCCTATGCCACGCTCGGCACCACGGCCACGACATACACCGACACCGGGGCCGCCGACGGGACCACCTGGTACTACACGGTGACGGCGGTGTCCGGCGCCACCCAGGGACCGCCGTCGAACGAGGCGTCGGCCACCCCGATGGCCGTGCCCGGCGCCCCGACCGGGCTGAGCGCGGCCGCCGGCAACGGCCGGGTCACCCTGAGCTGGAGCGCGCCGTCGGGGGGAACGGCGGCCACCGGCTACAAGGTCTACCGGTCCACGAGCACCGGGACCGAGACCTACCTGGCCACGGTGGGCACACCGACGACGGGCTACGTGGACTCGGCGGTGACCAACGGCACCACCTACTACTACAAGGTCACCGCGCTGGCCGGCAGCGTCGAGGGCCCGGCCTCCAACGAGGCCTCGGCCAAGCCCGTGGGCCCGCCCGGCGCCCCGGGCAAGCTGCGCGCGTCCACCTCGTCCCGGCACCACGGCGTGACCCTGTCGTGGAACGCGCCTTCCTCCAACGGCGGCTCGACGATCACCGGCTACCAGCTGTGGCGGGGCACGTCCTCGGGCGGCGAGTCGGCCCTCGTCAACGTGAGCTGCAGCTCGTCGAGCTGCTCGTACTCGGACACGACCACCACCTCCGGCCAGCGCTACTACTACGAGGTGCTGGCCACCAACGTCGTCGGTCCGGGCCCCTTGTCCAACGAGGTGTCGGCCACCGCCCGCTGAGCGCGGCCAGGGCGCAGGGCCGACGGGCCGCCTGCCGCGCCGACACCGCTCAGGTGTCCGAACGGTCGGCGCGCGCCTGCACCATCCGGGCCATGCCCTCGCGCCAGGGCACCTCCGTGCGGCCCAGCACCTGGTGCATGAAGGTCACGTCGGGCCACAGCGGCCACGGCGCGCGCTCGTCGTAGCGGATCCGCACGTCGCGCCCCACGAGCTCACCCAGGTAGGCGCAGTAGTCCTCGGCGCTGACCGTCTCGCTCCCCGCCCAGTTGACCGTGAGCGCCGGCACCTCCGCCACCTCCATGGCCCGGATGCCGAGCCGGACGTAGTCGTCCTCGTAGATCGGGTTGTAGCGATTGGGCGCGTCCGGATGGAGGACGATCTCCTTGCCCCGCACGATCCGCTCCAGGCGGTCGGCGGGGGCCCCGCCCAGGGGCCCGTAGGTCGAGAACACCCGGATGACGGTCGTGGGCACCTGGTGGTCGACACAGGCGAAGCGGGCGACCGCCTCCCCTGCGATCTTGGACAGGCTGTAGATGCCCAGGTGCACGCCCGGTGGGTCGTCCTCCCGCAGCGGCCGTGGCCCCTGGTACTCGTAGGCCGACCCCGTGGAGCAGAAGACGAACGCGGCGGACGGTCGGCAGGCCGCCATGAGCCGGCCCGTCGTGTGGGCGTTCACCTCGAAGGTCGTGCGCCAGTCGGTGACCGCCTCGCGCCCCAGCCGGGCAGCGGCATGGAAGACGTGCGTCAGGCCCCGGGGCAGCATGGCCAGGTCGAGCGACGCGACGTCGCCCACGATGGGGGTGATCCCCGCCTGCCGCAGGCGCTGCGCGTCGCCGGGCCGCCGGCAGCGGGCAAGGCCGTAGACAGTGCTCTGGCGCGCCAGCGCGCGGGCGACGGGGAACCCGATCCGACCGGTGGCGCCGGTCACCAGCACCCGCCAGTCGCGCCGCCCGTCCCCGCTCATGCCGGCCCCCTCCGTTCCCGGACGCATCGCGTCGGCCGTCAGCGTAGGACGGTCCCGGACCCGTGTCCCCGTCCTGTACGACCCCTAACATCACCCCGGTGAGCGACGCCGACCAGGAGCGACTCGACAAGGCGTGGCGGGCCTGGATCGACGCCCAGGAGGCGGCCGTCGACACGGTGCGGACCGCGCACGGCGTCCCCCGGACCGACCAGGACGTGGCCGAGGGCTATCGCTGGGTCACCCGGCTGGTGTCGCTGGCCCAGGAATGGTTCGTCGAGAAGTCCGACCCGCTGCACCCCGTGCTGTTCCAGCTGCAGGACGAGTTCCGCAAGCTGCTGGTGGACAACCCCGACACGCGCTATGGGCTCTGCATCCTCGACGACACCCGCACCTACCGGCTCACCGGCACCCGGGGACAGGCGGCGTACGTCGGTCTCACCTTCGGCACGCCCCTCGGCCAGGGCGGAGGCGGCGGCAGCACGGGCACCACCCTCCAGACCCATCTCGACGCCTTCGAGCTCGGCGAGGGCGGCCAGGTCGACATCCTGATCGCGCCCGAAGCGGCGCTGCCCGACCCGGCACCGCCCAATACCGTCGTCCTCCCGCCCGGCACCGGGCAGCTGGCGGTGCGCGAGACGTTCTTCGACCGCCGCCACGAGTCGCCGGCCGACCTGCGCGTCGAGTTGGTGGGCCCCGAGCCCGCGCCGGTGGTCCGGGCCGACGACCTCGCCGCCAAGATCGAGGTCGCCGCGCTGTTCGTGCAGTTCGTGGCGGCCACGGCCGTCACCATGTGGCACGACACCGCCGGCAGCGTGAACCGCCTGGGCGGGACCTCGGGGGCCGAGCACGTGGCCGCCCAGGACGACGAGGTGCGGACCCACTCCAACGCCGAGATGACCTACCACGGCGGGCGCTGGGTGCTCGGCGAGGACGAGGCCCTGGTGGTCACGGTGCACGACCCCCGGCCCTTCCTCTACTGGGGGCTGACCACGGCCACGGCCTGGATGGAGAGCCTCGACTACCGCTACCGCACCACCAGCCTGAACAACGCCAGCGCGTTGCGCTCCCCCGACGGGAGCTGGCAGCTCGTCATCGCGACCCGCGACCCCGGGGTGCCCAATTGGATCGACACGGGCGGGCGGCGGGAGGGCTACATGATCGTGCGCTGGGTCCTGGCGGACGACCCGCCGCATCCCACCTGCGCGCTCGTGCCACTGGCCGAGCTGCGCGCCAGGGGTCCCTCCGCCTAGACCTCGGAGGGCACGTCGAAGCGGGCCTGGTAGTCGGCCACCAGGGCCCGGTGCTCGGCCAGCTCCAGCCCGGTGTCCTCGAAGCGGTAGCGGTGCTCGCCGGCCCCCCGCCCGGTGTGGCGGGCGGCGAGATAGGCCTCCATGGCCGCCCCGGCCTCGGCCGACAGAGCCAGGTCCCATCCGGCGTACAGGCGGCGGACGACGGCCATGGGGTCGGCGACGAGGTCGCGGTAGCGAACGTCGGCGATCTGCTCCCCGGGGAGCGAGCCCCCGTCGCGCTCCTTGGTGACCTCGTTCATCTGGATCTCCACCCCCATGCACAGGAACTCGATCAGCGTGTCATAGGCCACACGATCGGAGTGCATCCAGTGCAGCGTCGCCATGGTGTCGGCCAGCGAGCCCACCACCCGCAATGGGTCCCGGTGGTTGATCACCACCCGGGCGTCGGGGTAGGTGGCGAACACCAGCGACAGGGCGGACAGGTGCGACGGGGCCTTCACCACCCAGCGCTCGGTCGGCGTGGCCCACTGCAGGGTCTGGAGCATCCGCCGGTGCCAGTCGTAGATGGGGGCCTGGTCGACCCCGCTGCGCCAGATGGTGTAGCCGGGCACGTTGTAGAGCCCCGTGAACTGGTCGCTCGAGAATTGGTGGGCGAAGGCGAAGATGCACTCCGTGGGCAGGTGACCGCCGTTCTCGTGCATGGCCGTGAAGGCGGGGATCATGGCGTCCATCAGGGTGATCTCGCCGTGGGTCACCCCGGCCCAGTCCACCTCCCCCGACCGGCGCCGGCCGGCGGCGCCGGGGGTGCCGGTGGTGCCCGCGGTGTCGGTCCTCGCCGCCGCGCCGGGCACCGTGTGCACAAGCTCCCACAGCAGCGGCGGCCGGTTGGCCGGGTCACAGGACAGCAGCTCGTGGAGGAAGGTGGTGCCCGAGCGGCCCAGGCCGGTGACGATGATCGGCCCGGCCACGACCTCCCGCCCGATGGCCGGCTCCGCCGCCCACAGGTCCACCAACCGGAGCCGGTTCTGGAGGATGACCTGCAGCTCGGCGCGCGCCCGGACGCGGCCGGCCAGGTGCAGCCCGGCTTCGTCGTCGAGTGCGGTGCACAGGCGCGCCATGGGCTCGCGGAACCAGTCGTCGCCGGCGTCGTGGAGACCGGTGGCGGAGCGGGCCGCGTCGAGCAGGTCTTCGGCCCGCAGCGAGACCAGCGAACGTCCGTCGTCACCCAGCCCGCGCCCGTAGGCGTTGAGGCGGTCGACCCAGCGCTCGCGCTCGGGAGGGGTCCAGGGCATCGGCCGCCCAGGCTAGAACGATGGACAGCCGGCGCGTCGGTCCCTGCGCACGCCGAGGGATCAGGTGGCGGCGGGCCCGTCGCCGCTCGCCCCGGCGGGCGCCGGCGCCCCCTGGTCGAGGGAGTACACCTCGACCGGCCGGTCGAAGCCCTTCAGGAGGCGGTGCCCTGCGGGGCGGAAGGCGAAGCCGTGGGCCCCCGCCGCCGCGGTGGCGGCGTCGACGAGAACCTCCCCCGGGATGGCGAGCTCGGCCAGGCGTGACGCAAGGTTGACCACGGGGCCGTAGTAGTCGCCGTGCCGCGTGATGACGTCGCCGAACACGACGCCGCCGCGGGGCTCGATGCCCTCGGCGTGCGCCGTGGTGAGGTCGTGGGCGATGGCGCAGCCGGCATCCGCGTCCAGGGCCACGAACATGACCTCGTCGCCGATGTGCTTGATGATGCGCCCGCCGTGCGCCGACGCCACCTCGAAGGCGCGGGCTTCGAACCCGCCGATGAGCGCCAGGAGCTGCGACGGCTCCGCATGCTGGGACAAGGGGGTGAACCCGACCAGGTCCACGAACCCGACCGCCAACCGGAAGAGGGTGGGGTCCGCGACCTCTGCCTGCGCCCGGCGCTGGCGATCGATGGCGTCGCGCAGGTGGTGGGCGAAGATCGTGCCCATGGCGTCGCCCATCTGAAGCGCCTTGGCCGCGGTGTGGGCCACGTGCTCGGCCCACGTGACCTCGTCGACGTCGGGTGCGTCCATCGCCGGCTCGATGGTCTGGACGTAGAGGGCGACGGCCGCCTCGGCCACACGGGCCAGGGAGCTCCCCAGGATGCGGAAGAGCTCCCGGTTCGAGATGCCGATGTCGGTGAACTGCAGGGCCAGCTCGCTGACCTCGGCGTCGCGTTCGGAGAACATGGCGGCGTCCGCGTCCGGGACGGCCACCCCGAGTGTCCGCCACAAGGCCACGACGTCCTCGGCGGACCACCCCGTGCGCCGGGCGATGGCCGCGGCGCTGAGCGAGGCGTCGCGGGCGAGGACCAGGTCGGTGGCGAGCTGGACCAGGGTGCAGTCCCGTTGCGCCTGTTCGATCTGCCCGTCGGCGGCGCCCAGGGAGCGAAGGAACTCGACCAGGCCCGCGCTGGCCACGATCTCGGGCATGCCCCGGAGGCTACCGCCCGCCGACCGCCGCCCGTCCATCTGCCCTTCGGCTCGAGCGGCATCGTTCCCCCACCGCCCCTGGGCCGAGCCGTCTACGGGGTCCCCCAGACGGTGTCGGCCTGCGTGCCGAGACAGCGCCCGAGCTCCTGGTAGGCATCGAAGCGACCGACGTCGAACCACTGGTCAGCGGTCCCGTCGTTCGGGAACCCGGGATCGGCCTGGGTGAAGTCCAGGAGCTCATAGGGCAGATCGGGCGTGAGGTTGGCCTGGGCCACGACGAGGTCGCCTTGGACGCCGGTCGGGTAGCGGATCTTGCCGGCGACCACCGCACTCTTGGACAGGACCCCGTTCAGTTTGGACAGGCTCGGAGCCGATCCGATCGCACGGCCCGTGCCGGAGACCAGGTCGTAGGGATCGGTCAGGGTGATGTCGACGCCGAGCTCCTCGCGCGCCAGGGTGATGGCCCCCGACAGGGCGTCGGCCAATGGCCGGCTCGCGCCGCTGGCGTCGATGCAGATCACCGTGGTGCATTCACGGCGCAAGAGCTCGACCAGGCCGAGGTTGTCGTAGTGACCACCGTCGGTGCACAGCACCAGCCGGCTCATGGGACTGTGCATGCCGAAGATCTCCCGGAAGTAGTAGGTGAGAGACCGAATGCGAGGCAGGCCGGGGACGGTCCAGTCGCCGGCGTGTGCCGCCTTCAGGGCGACGAAGTAGGGGTTCGGGAGCCACGCCCCCAATCGCGCGTTGGTCAACGCCAAGAAGACCTCGTAGAAGCGGGTCTGGGACCCCATCGCCGATGCGAAGGCCGCTCCCGACACGGCCATGGCCGCGGTCACGGTCAGGTCGTGGCGCAGGACCCGGCTCGCCAGCTCCTCCAGGCATTCGGTGCGGATCCAGCCGACCTGCGGCCCCCCGACGTACTCGGCGTTGAGGGCGTAGGCGACGACTCGGCGCCCCGGTGGCGTCCGGCCTTGGCCCGTGAGGTTCGCCGACGTGGCAAAGGTGTTCAGCGGGAAGTGCGGTTCCTTCGCCCCGTACGTGCTCAGCCGCGTCTCCTCCAGCTCCGGATAGGGAGCCGCGACGCTGATGCCGTCGACTTCCGCCCGGCGGACGGCGAACGCGCTTGCCAGTCTCCGCCGATAGAAGGGGTGCAGGCTCATCGCCGTCTGGTCGAGGAAGAGCCAGCACAGGGCCAGCACCCCGACGAACACGAGAGACCACCACGAATCGTCGAGCCCGCTCGTCGCCACCCAGCTGCTGGCCAGGATCCCGATGACGACGAGCAGCACGAGTGCGACCCACATGACGAGCATCTGGATCATGCTGTTGGGGAGAACGCCCGAGACCGTCTTCTCGGCCTTGCCCACGTCCGTGGCCGCGGTGCTGACATAGCGCTTCTTCCGCCACAGGGTCGCCGCCAGAAGGCCGATGTAGGAGGCGATGGCCGACACGGTGCCCGTTGCGACGGCGGGCCTCGCCGAGAGCCCCAGGTGCCACGTCACCCACGAGCTGCACCACACGATCGCCGGGATGCCCACACCGATCAGGGCCACGAACAGCGTGACACCGACGGCGATCGCGCCGAGCGTCCCCAACCACGGCAGGCGATGCCCGACGACGCCTCGCCAGACCACGATCAGCACGTACGCGAGGACGGCGAGCGCGGCGACGATCGACACGCCCAGTGTGACGCCCCACGGGAACCCGGGGAAGGCCGGGGCGGCGGCGCCCTGCGTCGCCAGCCAGATCGGCGGAAAGGTTTGCACGCCGCGCCCGACGACCGGGACCTCCCGGTAGAAGCGGCCCATTGCCAACCCGAGCACCACGGCGGTGAGGCCCAGGATCACCAGGGCGGCGAGAAGGTTGCGCAGCAGCACGCCCAGAGCGACGATCCACTGGCCAGGGCCGTCACAGAGATAGCTGCTGTGTCTCCGCAGATGGTCCTCCTCGGGAGATCCGGGGGCAAAGGCGTCGGCCGGCGCCGCACCGTTCGGTTCTTGCAGGGCGAGGCGGAACCCGCCGGCCATGAATCCGCCCCCGGAGACCGACACCAGGTGACGCACCGAGGCGAACATCTCGGATCGACGTTCCCGCAGACGTTGCAGCGCCCCCAGGACCACGGTGGCCGAACGAATACCACCACCGGAGACACAGATGCCCGTGCCCTGCGACGCTTCGTCGCCCGGCACCGCTCGGTCCTGGACGAAGTGGGTCGGAGGCTCGTCCCTCCCCTCCGAGCTCCACCAGCCCCGGTCGATGGCCCAATCGAGCTGCCGCGGCCGGTTCGATCCGCTCGGTGCCCGCCACTCGTTGGGCGGCGGAGGAACGACGACCGGCGGGCGGTCCCGGTCCCGGCCACTGCACACCCGTTCCCAGCGCTCTTTCGTGCGCCGGTGGGACACCAGGCGAACGCACGTGGTGCCCAAGGCAAAGGCGGCGATCGTCACCGCGGGGACCAGCGCTGCGAACTTCAAGAACGACATAGCCGCCGCGAATCGGAAGACCCAGGTGCCTCGCAAGGTATGCAGGCCGATCAGCAGGAGCACGTCCTGGGCAACCTCGAGGGCGGCAGCGGCGGCCGTGGCGCCGAACCCGGCCCAGGCCAGCCGGTACGTGGTGGGCGACCAGAAGACCCTGTGGCCCAGCCAGCACGCCAGGAGCAAGCCCGTGTAGGTGATCAGGAGGACGAAGTCCAGGTACACGCCCGTTCGGTAGTGCTCGACCTGCTCGCCGACGAGACGGGAGACCGACGTGGCGGACCCGCTCCACTGCAACGACACGAGGTTCGTGTGTGCCGGCAGCAGCAGCGCGAACAGCACGACGCCGAGAGCAATGAGCGCGACCGACACGACGAGGTCGGCGATTCCCCACCTGATGGACAGAGACGTGGGGGCGGCGTGACTCGCGTCGTCGACCACGTCCATCAGGAACAGCTAGGCCGAGGTGGTCTCGTCACCCTCGTTGCCATGGCCGGCCACCCAACGGGAAGCAAGGTCGAGTGACGACGCGAGGTCGGCGACCGCCTGCGGCTCGTAGGCGGCGGCGGGGGCCATGAACTTGAGGGAGTCCGTCATCCAACCCAGCAGGCGAAGAAACGACCGGCCGGGCATGTCCAGCGTGAGGGATTCTCCACCATATGTGGTGAACGTGATCGATACGACCGTTTGACCCTGAATCTGATCCTGGAAGATGTCCCGGTGGATGCTCTTCCAATCGCCCGGGAGCTCTTGCCAGATCTTGTAGGCGTCCTCCATCTCCAATGCGTAACGGTCCAGCAACGGTGCGAAGAATTTGCGGGTCGATTCCGCGTCGGCACCCAGGTCGACAACGAGGCGCCAGCGATCGTCCATCGCGACGCCGACGATCCAGCTCGCCATGTTCGCCGTCGCGGGGCCCACCGAGAGCGCGATCACGCGTTTGAGATCACCCCACGTCGAACTCGAACGATTGCCCAGCAGGAGGCGATCGAACAGCGGGAACAGCTGGGAGACATCACGGTTGAAATCGTGGAGCTCGGCTTCGACGTCGTGCGCCGCCGAGGCCAAGAGCGGCACGGATTCGTCGTCGGGACTCGCCGACATCTCGTAGAGCGTCTGCCATTGGTCTGCAGTGATCATCCTCGTGCCCTTAGGGTGTTCTATGGAGCCGCTTGTCGTCCATGGAGCTGCTTGTCCCGGGTGTTCACCGGCCATTTCCGCCAATCGCTCTGATCCCACGCGTCGAACGTCCGAGTCGCACCCGGCTCGGGCCTCGTCAGCTTCTCGGTAGTGCTCTCGGCGATCCTCTGGTCGGTGGTGTCCAGGTTCTCGGCTTGTCGGAGCAGCAATTCGGTCGCTTCGTCGAGCGTGGTGACGAATTGACCGATCGTGGTATCGACCTCGCGTTCGATGCGCGCGGCCAACCGAGCGAGGTCCGCGCAGGCGGCCCGGAGGTCGAGCCCGTTCTTCACGAGGTCCTCGCCGACCACATTGACGTCCAAGCGCATGAGCATTCGATCCAGCTCGTCGACCTTGGTATTGAATTCGTCGGTCAAGGAACGAACCGTCGTCAACGCGGGGTAGGCATCCAAGTCCCGGAGCCGCCGCCCGATGTCTTCGATGACCTGCGCGAACGCGTCGTCCGTCTTGGCGGCCATCTTCCGCAGCTCGTCGGAGCGCTCGGCGAGCGCACGGCATCTGGGCAACCCGCCATGGTGTTCGCGCAGCTGGATCGTGCTCTGACGAACCCTCTGCAGGTCCTCCAACATCACGACCACCGCACGTCGAACCGAGGGCCCCTCACGAGGTACGCGTTGGGAGTCGTTCGCCTGTTCCTTCAGGTCGGGCTCACCCGTGGCGTGCGCGCTCGCGTTGGTGGCCAGATCCGTCATGAGGACAGCTGTTCGAGCGCGGCGAGGATCCCCTTGAACAAGGTGTTCCTGACGATGTCGTCCGCGTCACGGAGGCCCTGGATCATCGTCGCCAACCCGTCGTCGAGCCGGGCGATACTCCGGGTCTCGACCTGCTCCTGCGCGCGGGTCGATTCCGACTGGAATTGACCGAGCAGGGTCTGGACCCTGCCCCGGTCGTCCGAGTCATACCACTCTTGGCGCGCCAGCATCGTGCTGGAGACCGCACCGCGCTCTCGGACGATGTCGCCGTAGAGGGCCTCGATGACGCGCCAACTTCCGTCCCACTCGGTCCGGAGGCGATCTGCGCAATCGTCATAGTGCTCTTTGACGACGCCGTGGGTCCTCTCCGTCAGCCACAGCAGTCGTGACAGTTGCTCGTGCGTCTCCGCATACGCATCGGCCGCCCTGGCAAGGATGCCCACCTTCGTCAGCGAGCCCTGCAGGACGTCCAACTTGTCCGACAGCTCCTTCTTCACCTCGTCGTTGTGCGCTCGCATCCCGGAGCGGATTCTCTCGACGACGGGCATGACGTCGGAGGCCAGTCCCTTCAGGGCGGCAACGGCGCCGACGAGCTCGGCGATGACCGTCATGCTCGAACACGCACCTCATGAGCCATGCCCGTCAGCCCCCAACCGGCACCTCGACGGAGTGCGATCCCCGTCGAGGCGGAGCGTAACCGATGGGAACCCCGGACGCATCCGGCTCGCCGACCCGCGTCACCCCCGACGCTCGGGTGGGCCCGCCAGGTTCTGCAGCCGCAAGTGTCCCCGGGCCACGACCTTCCCGTCGGACACCCGCTCGATCTCGACGAGCCACAGCTGCTGCGTCCGGCCGGCGTGGACACGGGTACCGGTGGCCTGCACGCGGCCGGCGCGATGCGGGCGCAGGAAATCGGTGGCGTTCGAGACCCCGACGACCGCCAGCTCGCCGGTGATCTCCCGGGCGGCGAGGGCCGCGCCGTGGCTGCCCACCGTCTCGACGACCGAAGCCCACACGCCGCCGTGGACGATGCCGTAGGGCTGCAGGTGCCGATCCTCGATGTCGACGTGGGCCACGACCCGCGTCGAGGTCAGCTCGTCGATCTCGATCCCCAGCACGCCGTCCCACCCCTGTTGCGATCTCATCCGTCTCCTCCGCCGGTGCCGCTCGTCGGCCCCATGGTACGGAGTGGACCACCCTCACCCCGCGGGCAGCACCTCGGGGTTGAGCTCGACGGCCACGTCGCGGGCCGATGCCCGGGCCCGGCCCGAGGTCCCGGCCACGCCGAGGACCAGCACGGCCACCCCGCACGCGGCGAGCACCCACCAGGCGCCGTGGCTGGCAGCCGACAAGCCCGCGTGCACGGACCCGTGGATCTGGGACGTCAGCAGCGCCCCGGCCACAGCCACGCCCAGGGTGGCGCCGACTTGCCGTGACGTCGACGCGATCGCCGAGGCCACGCCCGCCTGGGCCCGGGGCATCCCCGAGATGGCGGCGTTGGTGATGGGGGCGTTGACGAGCCCGAACCCGATCCCGAACACGACGTAGGCGGCGAACAACCACGGGAACGGGGTCGACGGGTCGACGAAGGCCAGCGTGGTGGAGGCGACCGTCAGCGCCGCACCGGAGATCACCAAGGGCAGCCGCGGTCCCCGGGTGCCGACGATGCGGCCGGAGATCGGCGAGGCGACCATCGTCATCACGGCCATGGGCAGCGTGTCGAGGCCGGCGCGCAGGGGAGAGAGGCCGCGCACCACCTGCAGGTACAAGGTGTTGAGGAAGAGGAACCCGCCGAAGGCGGCGAACGCCGCCACCGCTGTGGCCGTCGCCGCCGAGAAGGGGATCGACCGGAAGAACCTGATGTCGACGAGCGGGTCCTGCCGGCGGGGCTCGTAGAGGAGGATGCCCGCGAGGGCGGCCGCTGCGGCGGCGAAGGCGAGGACGATCACCGGCGACCCGAGGCCCTGGCGCGGGGCCTCGATGATCCCGTAGGTCAGGGAGGCGAACAGCACGATCATGAGGACCTGGCCCCCGGGGTCGAAGCGCCGGGCCCGAGGCGCCTTCGACTCGGGGATGAACCACAGTGTGAGCACGATGGCCGCCAGCCCCACCGGCAGGTTGATCCAGAAGACCGCCCGCCAGCCGGCCGCCGACACGAGCAGACCGCCGAGCGCGGGGCCGAGGGCCATGGAGACGCCGACGACGGCGCCCCACACCCCCACCGCCTGGGCGCGCTCGCGCGGATCGGTGAACGTGTTGGTGATGATCGACATGGCCACCGGGTTCAGCATCGAGCCGCCGACCGCCTGCACCATTCGGAAGACGACGAGCAGCCCGATGCCGGGGGCCAGGCTGCACAGGAGGGAGCCGCAGGAGAACACCGACAGGCCGATGACGAACGTCCGTCGCCGACCGAGACGATCGGCGGTGGAGCCGGACAGCATGAGCAGGCTGGCCAGCACGAGCGTGTAGGCGTCGACGGTCCACTGGAGCCCGGACACCGAGGCGTCGAGGTCCCGGCCGATCGACGGCAGGGCAACGTTCACGATCGTCACGTCGAGGCCGACGATCAGCAGGCTCATCGAGCAGATGAGCAGGATGCCGATCCGGCGGCGGCGGTTCAGCTCGTCGATGGCGGGGGCACCGGGACGGCCCTCGACGCCGGGTTCTCGTGTCGTCATCACTACGACAGAGATTGCCAGCTCCCGTGGACCAGGTGCGCCGCCGCGCCGAGGTTCTCGGCCAGCTGCCATGCGGGTCGGTGGATGGGACCCCCATGGGCACGCGCGTCACCCCCACGGGGACACGGCCGGCGCTGCGAACCCGAAGAACCGCATGGCATTCACCGCACAGAGCTCGCGCACGACCTCCGACAGCCACGCCAGGTCGCCGGGGAGCAGCCCCCGGTCCACGTCGCCGCCCACGACGTCACACAGGATCCGGCGGAACAGCTCGTGGCGGGTCATCGACAGCGGCGAGCGTGCGTCGGTGACCATGCCCACGAAGCCGGCGAGCTGGCCCACCTGTGCCAGCTCCTCGAGCTGGCGCCGGATGCCGCTCTCGTGGTCGTTGAACCACCAGGGCGGTCCCCATTGCACGGGGGAGGGCACCCCGGGGAGGGAGAAGGCGCCGGCCATGGCGCCGAACAGGGTGTTGTCGCGGGGATTGGCGTTGTAGAGGACCACCCTCGGCAGGCGGCCCTCCGCCTCCAGCTGGCCGAGGAATCGGGCCAGGCCCGGCGCCTGCGGGTCGTCGCCGATGGCGTCTGCGCCGGCATCATGACCGAGCGCGGCGCGCACGCGCGGCGAGACGTCGCGCAAGGCGCCGAGGTGCAGCTGCAGCACGCAGTCGTGCTCGTGCGCCAGGTCGCCGGCCAGGTGCAGGACCTCTGTCGTGAGGGCGCACCGTCCCTCGGCGCTCGCCGGCGCCCCACGGCGAACGCCACGGACCGCGGCGTCGGCTGCGTCGGCGTGACGGGCCGCGTCGGGGACGGAATCCAGGCCGTGGTCGCTGGCGCGTCCCCCGAGCTCGACGAAGCGTCGATAGGACCGCCGGAGCGCCTCGGCCAGCGACTGGAGGTCCTCGACCCCCACCCCGACGCAGGCGCCGAGCCGATCGGCCCAGGCGTTCCACGCGGTGGGCTCGCCCAGCAGCCGGTGGGCGGGGTCCGGTCGCCACGTCGGCACCACAAGGCCGTGCGCCCCACCCGACTCGTGGGCGATGCGACGATGGGAGGCCAGGTCGTCACCGGGATCGTCCGTGGTGGCGAGCACGGACACCGAGAAGCGCGCCAGCAGTCGACGTGCCGTGACAGTGGGCAGCTGGCGGTTGGCCTCGTCCCAGACCTCGCGAGCCGTGGCCGGCGAGAGCGGCAGGTCGATGCCGAAGACGCGGCGCAACTCGAGGTGCGTCCACACGTACAGGGGATTGTGCACCAGCCTGGGGACCGTCTGCGCCCAGGCCGCGAACCTGTCCCAAGGGTCGGCGTCGCCGCTGATGAGCCGCTCCTCGACACCCGCGAGGCGCATGGCCCGCCACTTGTAGTGATCGTCCTCGAGCCAGACCTCGGTCAGCGTGCCGTACGCCCGGTCCCGGGCGATGTCCGCCCCTGACAGATGCGTATGGAAGTCGACGATCGGCGCACCCGCGGCCGCCTCGTGGAAGAGCCGGCGGGCCGATTCGCCGGTGAGCAGGAAGTCGTCGTCGAGGAACCGATCCGCCATGTCCGCGCCTAGATGGTCATCGCGCCGAACCCGCCGTCCACCAGGATCTCCGCGCCGGCCTCACGACCGGAAGCGCTGCGCGTCCTCGGCTCCACCCGTTGCGTTGCCGGCGCTGTAGGAGTGGGCGCCGGTGCCGGCCAATCGGCCACCCTCGACGATCAGGTACTCGTCCCGGATCGGCCTGTTCTCCAACCAGCACTCCAGGATCTCCCGGGTGCCGGCCGCGTAGCGGGCCTGCGCGGACAGCGAGGACCCCGAGATGTGCGGGGTCATGCCGTGATGGGGCATGGAGCGCCACGGGTGGTCGTCGGGTGGAGGCTGAGGGAACCAGACGTCGCCGGCGTACCCGGCGAGTTGGCCGTTCTCGAGGGCTTCGACCACCGCGTCCCGGTCGCAGATCTTGCCCCGGGCCGTGTTCACCAGATAGGCGCCGCGCTTCATCGTGGCGATCAGCGCCCGGTCGAAGAGGCCCTCGGTCTCGGGGTGGAGCGGGGCGTTGATGGTCACGACGTCGCAGTGCGGGACGAGGTCCCGGGCCGACGGGTGGTACGTGAGGCCGAGCGCCGCCTCGACCTCCGCCGGCAGGCGGTGACGGTCCGTGTAGTGCAGCGACACGTCGAAGGGCTCCAGGCGCCGCAGGACGGCGGCGCCGATCCTTCCTGCGCCGACCGTGCCGACCACCATTCCCTCCACGTCGTACGACCGGGCCACGCAGTCGGCGATGTTCCAGCCACCTCGGGTCACCCACTGGTGGGAGGGGATGTAATTGCGCACGAGCGACAGGATCATCATGACGACGTGCTCCGCCACACTGATGCTGTTGCAGTAGGTGACCTCGGCCACGGTGATGCCGGCGTCGATGGCAGCCTGCAGGTCGACGTGATCGGACCCGATCCCTGCGGTGATCGCCAGCTTCAACCGCGGCGCGCGGGCGATGCGCTGCGCGGTCAGGTAGGCGGGCCAGAAGGGCTGGGAGATGACGACGTCGGCATCTGGTAGCTCGCGGTCGAAGACGGAATCGGGACGGTCCTTGTCCGAAGTGACGACGAGCGTGTGACCCGCCCGCTCCAGGAACGGCCGCAGGCCGAGCTCGCCGGACACGCTCCCCAGCAACGCTCCCGGGGTGAAGTCGATCGCCTCGGGACTGGGCATCGTCTGACCGTCCGGATAGGCACTCAGCACGGGCAGCCCCGCGCGCGGGTAGGACGTGGGGTACCCGTCGACGGGGTCGTCGTAGAGCACGCACACGATCTTGGCCATGGTCCCCTCCCGGTAATCCGCGATGGCTCTCGCAACCTCACAGCACCACGACGGAGCGAAGCACCTCGCCCCGCTCCATGCGGCCGAACGCCCCCTCCACCTGGTCCAGCGCGATGGTCTCGGACACGAACCGGTCGAGGTCCAGGCGGCCGCGCCGGTAGAGGTCGACGAGCACGGGGAAGTCGCGAGACGGAAGGCAGTCTCCGTACCAGCTGGGGCGGAGACTGCCGCCGCGGCCGAAGAAGTCGATCATGGGCAGGTCGATGCGCATCGCGGGGGTCGGCACTCCCACCTGCACCAGCGTCCCCGCCAGGTCCCGGGCATAGAAGGCCTGCTCCATCACCTTGGCGTTCCCCACCGCCTCGATGCAGACGTCGGCGCCGTTTCCGTCGGTGAGACCCCGGATGGCCTCCACCGGGTCGGTCTCCGACGCCAGGACGGTGTCGGTGGCCCCGAACTCGGTGGCCAGGGCGAGCTTGCGCGGGTCGAGGTCGACCCCGATGATGCGCCGGGCACCGGCCAACACGGCGCCGGCGATGGCCGCGCACCCCACCCCGCCGCACCCGAACACGGCGACGACGTCCCCTGGGCCGACCTCCCCGGTGAAGAGGGCGGAGCCGAGCCCGGCCATCACGCCGCATCCGAGCAGTCCCACGGCCTCGGGCCGGGCACCGGGGTCCACCTTGGTGCACTGGCCGGCCGCCACGAGCGTCTTCTCGGCGAAGGCGCCGATGCCGAGCGCGGGCGACAGGGCAGTGCCGTCGCCGAGGGTCATCTTCTGCGATGCGTTGTGGGTCGCGAAGCAGTACTGCGGCCGCCCGCGGCGGCACGATCGGCACTGACCGCACACCGCCCGCCAGTTGAGGACGACGAAGTCCCCTGGCGCCGGGACGGCCACCCCCGGCCCGACGGCCTCGACGATGCCGGCGGCCTCGTGGCCGAGCAGGAAGGGGAAGTCGTCGTTGATGCCGCCTTCCCGATAATGGAGGTCGGTGTGGCACACGCCGCAGGCCTCCACGGCGACCAGTGCCTCCCCGGGGCCGGGGTCGGGCACTGTCACGGTCTCGACCGTCACCGGTGCCCCCTTGCCCCGAGCGACGACACCGCGGACTTGGTATGGCATGGCTCCTCCCAGGGGGTCTCCCGCCAGGGCCATTCAAGCGCGTGCGAGCCCGGCCGGCACGGCCCCGGCCCGCCGTCAGGCGGGCGTGTACTCGCCCATCTTGGTGATGTCACCGACCATCGCCCAGACCTTTTTCCGGCGGGGCGTCGACGTGGAGGGTGACCGCAGCTCGCATGCCGGCAGACGCTACCGGAGGCAGGTGCTCGTCGGCCGCTGCGCTCGGTCCCGCACCACGGTAGGGTCCGCACATGCGGATCCTCGTGCTGGGGGCGGGGTTCGGTGGCCTCGAGCTCTCGGCCACGATCTCCGAGCAACTGGGGGGCGAGGCCGAGGTCGTGCTCGTCGACCAGTCCGAGGGCTTCGTCTTCGGGTTCTCCAAGCTCGACGTGATGTTCGGGAAGCAGCGCGCGGACGAGGTCTTGCATCCCTACGGAGAGATCACCAAGCCCGGTGTGCAGTTCGTCCAGACCGTCGTCCGCGCCATCGACCCTCGTGCCAGGCAGGTCGAGACCGACGCGGGGACCTTCGACGGCGACGTGGTCGTGGTGGCCCTGGGCGCCGAGCTCGACCCGTCGGCAACGCCTGGCCTCGTCGAGGCCGGGCACGAGTTCTACACACCAGAGGGCGCGTTCGCCCTGCGCGAGATCCTGGCCGCGTTCCCCGGCGGCGACGTCGTCGTCGGGGTGACCTCGACGCCGTTCAAGTGTCCCCCCGCGCCCAGCGAGACCGCCCTCTTGATGCACGACTACCTGACCGCGCGCGACCTGCGAGCGGACTCGACCATCTCGCTCGTCATGCCACTCGGCGTGCCGATCCCGCCGTCGCCCGCCGCTTCCGAGGCCCTGCTGGCGGCCTTCGACGAGCGGGGGATCTCCTGGTGCCCCGATCGTCTCGTCGAGCGCCTCGATCCCGAGCGCAAGGTCGCGCAATTCTCCGACGGCACCGAGCTGCCCTTCGATCTCTTCCTCGGCGTGCCGCGCCACAAGGCGCCCGACGTGGTCGAGGCCTCCGGCATGACCGTGGACGGATGGGTGCCGGTGGACCCCCTGACCCTCGAGACCCGGTTCCCCGGCGTCTATGCCGTCGGCGACGTCACCAGCGTCGGGACGCCGAAGGCCGGCGTCTTCGCGGAGGGCCAGGCCTCGATCGTGGCGGCACAGCTCATCGCCCGTCACCGGGGCACACCGGCCGGCTCGTCCTATGACGGTCGCGGCATCTGCTATCTGGAGTTCGGCCACGGAGAGGTGGGGAAGGTGGACGTCACCTTCTTGAGCGGGCAGGCGCCCGTCGGCGCCCTGCACGGGCCGTCGCAGGCCATCGGCGCCGAGAAGGCGGACTTCGGGTCCAGCCGGATCCGACGGTGGTTCGATCGAAGCTGGTCCACCGATCGGGGTTGAGAGCAACCGAGTCGGGATTGGACCGTCGATCCCCGACGCGGACAGGCTTTCCCGATCACACCACCAGGGACTCGATGAAGATCGCAATCGTCGGAACCGGCGCCATGGGCTCGGTCTATGCCGGCTTCCTCGGCAGAGCGGGACACGAGGTCTGGGCCATCGACACATGGCAGGACCACATCGAGGCCATCGCCGGCTCCGGGCTCACCGTCTCGGGAGCCAGCGGCAACTACGTCGTCGACGATCTCCACGTCGGTCACGCGCCCGACGACGCCGGGCCCTGTGATGTCTGGGTCATCGCCACCAAGGCGTGGGCCGTCGAAGAGGTGGCGGCGGCGATCGCACCGCTGCTTCAGCCCGACACCGTGGTCATGGCGTTCCAGAACGGCCTCGGCGCCGGCGAGCGGGTGGCCCGCCATATCCCTGAGCGCCACATCCTGCTGGGGATCGCCGAGGGGTTCGGGTCGTCGGTCCCGCAACCTGGGCACGTGCACCACGAGGGCATGCGCCTGATCCGCATCGGGGAGATGCGCGGCGGCATGACGGACAGGGTTCGGCGCATCGAGCGGGCGTGGCGTGACGCGGGCTTCAACGTCAGAGCATTTGCCGACGTGAACCTCATGATCTGGGAGAAGTTCCTCTGCAACGTCACCCTGAGCGCCCCCTGTGCGGTCTTCGACGTCACCGTCGGCGACCTCATGGCGGATCCCGACGCCTGGAAGGTCGCGTTGGGCTGCACGTCCGAGGCCTATCGGCTCGGCATGGCCAAGGGGATCCCCTTCGCCTTCGACGACCCGTTGCGCTACGTGACCGAGTTCGCCGCGACGATCCCCAACGCGAGCCCCTCGATGCGCCTCGACCATCTCGCCCGTCGGCGCGCGGAGATCGACGCCATCAACGGACAGGTCGTCGAGTTGAGCCGGGAGCTCGGGTTCGAGGCGCCCTACAACGAGACCCTCTGCGCCATCCTGCGCCGTCGCGAGCGGCTGTTCTGACACCGCGGCCGCCCCAGGACCCCGGATCTCGCGCTCAGGTGAAGAACTGGCTGCTCATGATGTCCTGCGCGGCCGGCACCAACACATCCCCGCGGAACGACGTGTGCGCTGGGTGCGCCCGATAGGCAGCGAAGTCCTCGATGGAATCGAACGTGGCCACGAGCACGACCCCGAACGGGTTGGGGCTCAGACCTGCATCACGCCCGAAATCGTAGGTCCGGATCTGGGGAATGGCGGCCGGAAGGGCAGCGAACCCCTGGAGCACGGCGTCGACCTGCGCGTCGGTGACGTCCTCTTTGAACGTGACGAGGACGACATGGTGCAGCATGCCGGCCACGCTAACGCCGCCGGGCACCGCCGGCAGAGGGTCAGCCCAGGGGCGCGGGGGCCCTCGGCACCAGGTCGACGTGACGGAGCGTGGCGCAGCGGAGCCGGACGAGCAGGCGGATGCACCACCATCCCGGGTCGAACTCGCCTTTGGCAAGGCTCAGCCGGCTGGACGTCGCCGCGGCGTGGTGATTGTTGTGCAGTCCTTCGCCCACGACGAGCCAGGCCAGCCATTGGTTGTTGGTGGCCAGATTGTCGAAGGGCCGTCGTCCCCAGCGATGGCCCACGGCGTTGATCGCCCCTCCGCCGAGCAGGTAGTAGGCGGCATGGACCCCTGCCGCCACCAGGGCGAGCTGCCAGCCGAAGAGCAGCACCAGGGCGCCGATCCCCAGGCCGAGGCCCACGAACGCGTGGTCGAAGAGCCATCGGTCCCAGCGGTCGGCGGGGAGGTCACGGGCGTAGCGCGCGACCGTGCTCGGATCACGTGCCACCTTCCGGTAGAGCACGGCATTGGCGAGCTGTACCTTGGCGAACCCCAGGACGACAGGCGAGTGCGGGTCGCGCTCGGTGTCGGTGAAGGCATGGTGCTTCCGGTGGACCGCCACCCACTGGCGCGGCCGCATGCCCGTGAGCATCCACGTCAGCACACGACACACCGCCAGCGCACCCGGCGTGAGCCGGAGGGCGCGGTGACTCAGGCACCGATGGAGGTAGACCGTCGTCACCATCAGGGCGACCTGTGCGATGACGAGCCCCGCAAGGACGGCGCCGGCCACGGACAACATGGCGGGGCAGGCTAGACGGCCGTCGATTCGCCCTGCCAGTCGGTCGGTCGACGTCAACGCCCGGTGCACGCGCCGTTCACGCGTCCGAAACGTCGGACGTCGCGCGCGAGCCGAAGCCGGTCGCCGGCGCCATCCGGTCCAGACGGGAGCGCAAAGGCCCGCGACGAGGACCGCGTCAGCGGTGCAACATGTGCGACCGGGCGTAGGCCAACAGTCGCCGCCCCTCGCGCAGGGTGGAGCGGCCCATGAGCTCGAGGTGCAACCGGTGCTGTCCCCGTCCACCGCGGCCCGTGCGGGCATCGCTGTCGCGCCCCCAGAATTCCTCTTCGACCCGGCGGCTGTGCCCCACGACCGCTCTGGTGGCCGGCGCACCGGTGTCACCCGCCCGCCGGTACTCGACGACCTGATGGCACTGCGGGCAGCGCGGGAATTCCATGCCCGGCCGCATCTGGACCATCCAGTGCCCACAATCGGCGCTGTAGTCGCCGGACTCCCTGGCCAGTTCTCCACTTTTCATCGGGTCACCTCGCTGCCACTCTCCGTGGAGCTGACGGTACCACGGAGAGTGGGGACCCGACGGGAGGATTGTGCGCCCGTTGTCAGCTCCACGCCGCCGCCG
>Ga0187780_10000079_pt1 | contig 72306 bp, 60 predicted proteins | sample 1015_Q2_SP10_20__FD_132429 | JGI IMG/M metagenome (GOLD analysis project Ga0187780, IMG submission 132429) | Tropical peat soil microbial communities from peatlands in Department of Meta, Colombia - 1015_Q2_SP10_20_MG | ecosystem: Environmental > Terrestrial > Soil > Wetlands > Peat | place...
CTCTGAGAGCGTGGTGGAGCTCAGGAGGGCTCCCAACTTGGTGTGTTTCCCCGCAGCCCACATCCCTCGATCCACTTTCCAGTAGAAACCTCCGATCCATCGCCAGCTTGTTAGCTTGCCCTCCTGTCAACTTCTCCCTAGGCCGCTTCTATCAGCGCAAACTCAAAGTGACAGGTGGGTGTCTTGAGTGCGTTGCAAGCCCCCGCAACCACTTCTTCGCGATTTATCTCAACGTTAGAAATCCACGCCGATAGTCGTGTTGCCGTTTTTCGCCTGACCGCCGCGCGCTCAGCGGGCAGACGTCGCTTGCACACTGCCGTGCAGTATATGTGCTGATTCTCGTTGCACAAGCTTTTGAAACACGGTCACTTGATCGCCACTAAAACGTGATTCCGAGATGGCTCTCACATTCGCGGTCACCTTCGCAGGATCTCGCGAAGAAAACAGCACCAATCCTTCGGGATTCGCACTCACCGCATACCTGAGCATCAGCGATGAAAGCGTACCCTCATCCAACCGCTCGCATCCGATCTGCGTCGTCCACAGCTTCGCGAGATCTTTTCTTGTCTCGAGAAACTCTTGCAGCGCGCGATAGCCGTCGCTTAGCGCGCCATGTGTGATTACCAGTTGATACGAAGCGCTCGGCGGCAATCGCTCGATGTTGCGTGTCAGAACGCTATTTTGAAATTGCAGCACGCCGCACAGGCGCGGTTGCTCCACCAATACCTGCAGCATACTCTCGAAAGTGGTTCCGATTCCAAACGCGCCGATTTTGCCGGCCCTTACGCTGTCGTCGAGAAATGTCAACAGCTCATCCGGACGCCCGTGGCTGAGCGAATAGTCGTGCAACAAATAGAAATCGACATAGTCTGTCTGCAGCTCGCGAAGGCTGGTCTCGAGGTTGGCTTGGGCTTGTTGCACGCTGAAGGCGTTACTCTTGACGCTTGCTTGCGCGCCGCGCCTCAGGACGCTGCGCACGCCAGGCACGAGCCGCGCAACTTGCCGGCCGATAGCGAGCGCAAAACCAAATGCCGGAGTGCGCCGCGGCGGCTCGATCCCGAATTTCGTGGTGATTGTGACCTCGGACCGGCGGCCGTTCAGAAATCTGCCCAGAATTCCTTCCGCTTCGCCGTAACCGTAGTACCTGGCAACGTCGAAGTGACGGATTCCCGCGTCGAATGCAGCGCCGAGCACACGATTCGCGTTGCTGCGGCTGATCGCCGTGAGAGAGCTGCAACCGAAGCCCAGCGCCGGAGTTTTGAGAGGTCGTTCGAGCATAGAGCTTGTCGCCCGGTGAATCCGAGGCGCCTATTTTAATAGCTGCTTGAACCGGTCGGCCATGCGCAGGCACAGCGCGAGCATCGTCAATGTCGGATTTGAGCGCGCTCCGGTCGGAAATACCGAGCTGCTTCCGACATACAAATTGTCCACGCCGTGCACCCGGCAGTTGGGATCGACCACGCCGAACTGAGGGCTCTCATGCATTCGGGTGGTTCCCATGTGGTGCGCCGAATCATGAACCATTCGGACCCATGCGAGTGGATCGTCGAGGAATGCAACTTGGCCTAGATGAAACGAACCCATTCCCAGCCGTTCAAATTCGGCGGCGATCGTCCTGACGAATTCCCAAAGTGTCCTACGCTCCAGCTCTCCGACGCGCCAATCGAGTCTGGTCTTGCGCATTCCCAAGCAGTCGCGGGCCTCGCTCAAAGTGACCCGGCTGTTTGGGTCGGGCGCGTGTTCAGCTTGTACTCCGATGGAGACGGGACCTTCCGCGGAAGTTCCGGCGCGCTTCTCTACGTAGAAGCGATAAGCGAGCCTGAGCACGTCACCCGGGCTGGTCAAGGCGGCGTGCAGGTAGCGTCGCAGCTCGCCGGACTTCGACTGCCTCCCGCGGAATAAAATTGTAAACAGTTGCTTTAGCGCCGCAATCCCGGAGTCCGGCACGTCATCGAACATCACCGTCCCGTGAACACTGAGGATCTGTTTTTCCGCCTGCAACGGCTTGCTCAGTGTAATTACCGGAAAATATTTCAGCCGGTTTCGGTAGAAGGATTCGAAGCAGTTCTGCAAGCCTTTCCGCTGACTTGTGCGAAGTTCACCGAGCCGCATGTGGATATGCTCCTGAAAATAGCGACCCACGAGATCGTGCTTGTTCCCAAGGCCATGCGGCTCGACGCGGTCTGAAGCCAGCAGAAGGCGCGCCGTTTCGATTCCGCCGCAGCAAACGGCGTACATCCGCGCCTTCGCCGTCCCCCGTTTGCCATTTAACGTTTGAAATTCGATTTGCTCGACCGCAGTGGCTGAGCCATGCGTGAGGATCGATGTGACATTTGCGTGCAACAGCACGCGAATGTTCGGCGCGCTTTGGAGCTCCCGGCGATAGGTCTTGCCGAAATTAGGCTTGGGACTCCACCGGGAGCACTCCATATAGAGCTGGGACGGGTCGAATTCCGGCAGCGCGACTCCGAATTCCGCGCAGAGAGCTTCATACGGAACGTGAGGGCCAAGTTGCAACACACGCTCCGCCCGGCCATAGTAGGGTTCGAGCTCTTCCAGCGAAATAGGCCATCCGCTGTGAGGCACCCAATCCCGCTTTTCCAGATCGAACCTGTCGAATCGCAGAGCCTGGCCGCCCCATAACGTGGTCGTCCCGCCAAAGCTCCGTGCGCGGCCATCGTGGATGCCTGCGTGAGGCAGTCCAATGACCTCGCTGGCGTAGATTTCCTGAGTTTCTGTTTCGGATTCAAGCCCACCCGCCTCCAGAATCAGGACGGAAAAGCGCGTGCCGATAAACTCGCGCGCTAGCGTGATTCCTGCGGCGCCACAGCCGATGACGCACACGTCAGCCTCGATCGCAGCGCCGTCGTCGAAATCAGTAAAATCTTGAATCATCAGGTTGTTCGAAGAACGGACAGGTAGGCATCGGCGGTGTGGTCCCAGGAGAAGTAGCGCTCGGCCGCAGCAAGATTGCGCTGCCGCAGCGATTCGCGGAGCGCGCGGTCCTTCAGCACTACGATGAGTTCGCGTTCCAGCGCTTGCTGGTCGCCGAGCGGCACCAGCCGCACGCCCGCTTCGGTGATCGGGAATGCAGTTTCCGCGTCTGAAAATCCGACGATAGGCAGTCCGTTGACGATCCCCGCGATGCCGCTTCCGCGGCTTGACGTGAGCCCCGAGCGAATGAAAAGCTGGACGTCAGCATTTGCCAGAAGGCTAGCGGCAAGCTCGGGTTCGAGAATTCCGTGATCCTCCAGTTCCACTGGGCTGCGTTCCAGTAGAGGCCGAAGGAGAGTACCGGCGGCGTTGCCGCCTCGACCGAATACCGTCAGATGGACAGGTCCCACTTCCCGCGCTGCGCTGCGCAGGATCGACGCGATCAGAGCGGTTTCGGTTGGGAGGTCGCTGAAGCCAAAGACGATGATCGCCGGGACGTGTCCTCCCTGCCCCTGTGCCGTTCGCGAAGCTACGGGAAGATTGCTGCCGATGGGAATCGATAGAGTCTTCGCCAGAATCGCTGGATCCTGCATCCAAGGCACGCGCTCCGGCGCAGTCGTGCTTACGATCTTCTCGGCCAATCGCGCTGCGCGCCGAATCACCGCCAACTGTATGCGCCCTCGCACGCGATCTATCAAGCGGCGCCCGCGGTATGGGCCGGAATCATGAAACACGATCAAGACGCGAAGACCTGCGCGCTTCAGCCGGCGAATGACTCTCAAGAATCCCAAAGGAAAGGCTCGCCGCGACCACGCCAGCGCCGTGAATTGAAGCAAGACCCAACTTCCCCGCCGGCCCGCGAACCGCCTATCCACATCCGCTAAAGCGCGCGGCCAGCCGATTTCGTCCCACCGAACCCGTGAAATTTCGAGCGAATATCCCTTGGTTTGCAAAGCGTGGGCGAGCTGCTTGCAGTAATCTTCGAGCGCGTCGGTGGGATGATCCTCGCGGCCGAGTAGGGCGACGCCGCTCCGGGACGAGTCAGCCTCGGGCGCAGCCGCGCTCGTTCTCAACTCAATTGGCTCCCTTTTGTTCGCGGCTCAGCACAAGGAAACAATCTTAGCAGGTGCCGTCTCGACGCGAAAAGCAAACGCTGCGCCGCTCTGGTTGTCGGAATTCTCCGTTGGTGGTCCGTCCCGCCGCTCGCTGGACCGATTAGTGCAGCTTCGCGTACTCGGCTCGCGCCTGCTTCAAAACTGGAACGTCGGGATCGGCGTTCTTCCAGAGCTGAAAAAATTCTTCGTAGGCGACCTTCGACTCGGCAGGGTCGCCCGCGAGAGCTTCGGCACGAGCAAGCTGCAGATGCGCCAAAGCGCCGATCGGCTCATTGAGCACAATGCCGCGCGATTGAATGACGTTCTGAAATTGCGCGATCGCCTCCGCACCTTTATGCGCAGCGAGATATGCCTCTCCGCGCACGTACATCGGAAACAGATTGTTCGAGAAGTTCGTTGTGTTGGGAACGCCTCGCTCGTAAGGCGACGCGACCTGTAGCAGATCCAGCGCTTTCGCATACTCGCCGCGATCGAGAGCCAGCTGCGCATGCACCGTCGGAAGGTAATTGAACTGCACGAGCGTATCCTGGGGAAATCGCTTCGCCAGATCGTCGGCGAGTGCCGCAGCTCGTGCTGAATCTCCTGCGATCGCGAGCGCCAGCGCAGCCGCGTATTGAGCGTCCCGGCCATTGGAAAGCGCGGATGTCCTCGCAGCGTCCTTGCGCGCTTCTTCCGCTGATCCGACAAGCGCTTCTTGCAATGCCTCGGCTGCTTGATATCCCGTAGCTGCCTCTTTCACTTCTCCGCGCCCGGCGGCGGCGACTGATTGCTGAAACAGTTCCCTCGCCTTCGCGACTCGGCCGGCATACGCCTCCGATTCCGCTGCACCGTAAAGCAGCATGCTCTCCGCTCCCGCCTTGCCGGGCGCCCAGGAAAGTTGTTGCGCCATCGCGTCGAAATCGTTTTGAACAAACGCAAGCTGGTAGAGATAGAGATGCAAATCGGGAGAATCGGCATTCCTTGCGACGGCTTCCTTCGCCGTCGCCTGAGCTTCATCGAAGCGGTTCAAATGGATCAACGTGATCACGAGGTTGCCGTAGTCGAGCGCATCGGGTGGTGCCACGCTCGCAGCCTCGCGAAATTTTTCGAGCGCCTTGTCGTGTTGCCCCAGCCCCTGATACACGACGCCCAGATTGATCCGCGCCACCGGTTCGCGTGGATAGGTCTGCGCCCAAAGCTCATAGACCTGACTGGCCTTCTCCAGATCGCCAGTCACAAACTGGTGATAGTGCGATTCGATGTAGAACCGCTCCCACTCGCTCACGTGGTGGCGCAGCTCGTACGCCTTCTGCGTGTTCTGCACCGAGAGGTTTTCTTCGCCGAGGTTGTGGTAGCTCGTTCCCATCGAGGCATACGCCATCGCAAAGTTCGGATCGAGACTGATCGCGCGCCCAAACATCTGCGTGGCGCCTGTGTAGTCCCCTTTCGACAGAATCGCTTTGCGGCCCTCGCTGTACGCTTGCAGAGCTTGGAGCGAAGGAGTCGTTGCCTGATCGATCGGAGCGTCGAGCTTTTGAACAGTCTTGAGCGATTCGCCCAGCTTCCCGCGCAACTCCGTCGACGCGTGTCCCAGCACGTTTAAGACGTGTTCTTTGTTCTCCGCCGTCACCTGTTCCTGCGCGAGATCGTCGCCGGTCTGGCAGTTGACGGCTTGGATTCCGATGACGTATTGACTCCCTAGATTCGAGATTGAGCCGATCAGATACGCTTTGCTGCCGACGCGCTGGCACAAGTCGCGGGCAAGATCCGCCGTGAGCTTGGCGTCCGCCGGCCGCCCCATGAGTTGCAGCGTTTGTCGGATGCGTCCATCAGATACTACGCTCAGGAACGGCGATTGCTCGAGTTGCACCGCGAGCCCTTGCTGGAGCGTGTCGTCGAAGACAGCGTCACCGGTTTTGTTGTTGAAGTCGGCGAGAACGATCGTGTCCTTCTCGTTGAGCGCGTGGACGCGCCGCACGTTGAAGAGCCATCCTGCTATGCCAAGCGCCAAAACTCCCGCTGCAATTCCTGCGATCACGAACCACTTTCGGCTTCGGGGTTGCGGTGCGGCCGCCAGCGCCATTCGAACCGTCTGACCCGTGTCCAGCGTGGTCTTGAGCTGCTTGAGGTCATCGCGAATCTCCGCCGCGCTCTGATATCGCTGCTCCCGGTCCTTTTGAAGCGCTTTGTTGATAATCTCCTCGAGTTGCAGAGGAATTTCCGGATTGATGGTGCGAACCGGCGTCGGCGGACGCGTCAGAACGGCCTCAATAATCGCGCCTCCCGTTCCGCCGCCGAACGCTTGGCGCCCGGTCGTCATTTCGTAGAGCAGAAGCCCAAGCGAGAAGATGTCTGTGCGCGCATCGAGATCGTCGCCGCGCACCTGCTCCGGCGACATATACGACGGCGTGCCACTGATGATTCCTACGATCGATGTCGACTCCATCGCCGCATTGGCCGTGGAATCGTCATCGCCAGTCGCGATTCCCTTGGAAGTGAGCTTCGCGAGGCCAAAATCGAGCACCTTCGCTTGCCCGCGCTTGGTGACGAAAATATTCGCGGGCTTGATGTCTCGGTGAATGATTCCTTGCGAGTGGGCCCCTTCCAAGGCCTCCGCGATCTGGATCCCTAGTCTCAAAATCTCGTCGGTCGGAAGCGGCTTACCGTGAACGTGCGCGCGCAGCGTTTCGCCTTCGATGAACTCCATGGCGATAAACGCGCGGCCATCGTCCTCGCCGATGTCGTAAATCGTGCAGATGTTCGGATGATTGAGAGCGGAGGCTGCGCGCGCTTCGCGACGAAAGCGCTCAAGCGCTTGCGGCTGCTTTGCCATTTTTTCTGGAAGAAGCTTTAGTGCCACTGCACGGTTGAGCCGGTCATCCTGGGCTTTGTAGACGACGCCCATGCCGCCCGCTCCCAGTTGCTCAACAATGCGGTAATGCGAGATGGTCTGACCAATCATTGGCAGGCGAACTGGTCGGGCGAGTAGAGTTTAGCCTACAGCGTCGGGTCGTCGGGACCCGCTTCGGTGAACGATCGCCGTCTGTCTGTTTTGGGAGGCTTGGGCGATCCCAGCAGCTCCAGAACGGCTGATCCGTCACCGAAGTTGTTCACAGCTGCGAGAGGCTCCTGCTCGAGCGTGACGGTCTTATTGCAAACTGTGCACACGAGCATTCCATAGGCCCCGCCGTCAGCCTGCCGGAATTTGTTGAAGCGCATCACGCGCCCGCAACATACAGGGACCCACATCGTGGAAGATTGTTCGGCAGCCATGGGCGTCCTCGCAAGATGGGAACGCGGGGATTATACACTGGAATTCCGGCGGCTCGAATGCGCGCAAACCACGGATTCAAGCGGCGCTGAGCGCAGCCGGGTACGAGTGTGTCGCACCTCTCCGGAGACCTGCGAACCTGAAGCGTATGAGTGCGAAGGAACGATCAGGCGACGACGGCTGCTTCCGCGTCCTGGATCGTATCGTACGTGTGGAATACCTGACTTATGTGCGTCATTTCGATGAGAGCCCGCGCCTGCTCGTTCATCGCGGCGAACGCAATCTTCCGACCCGATTTCCGCGCGGTCACAGAGACGCCCACGAGCGCGCCCAGTCCGGCAGAGTCGATGAACGGAACGCCCGTGAAATCGACGATCAAGACCGGCGACGGGTCGGAGCGGATCGCGTCCTGGAATTTGAACACCGTGTTAATGCTGAGCGGACCTTTTAGCGTCAGAACCGTTTCGCCGCGTGCACCTTTCGACGTGACCATCTGCAAGTTGTCTGAAGACATAAGCCGCGCATTGTAGTCAAAGCCTACTCGAAGCAGTGTTAATATTGCGTTACAAACATCGCGGACTTAGGCGATTCAACGCGACCGATCTCGGCTTCATGCAGCCGCTGGCTCCCCGCTCGATTCAACAGGCTAATTGCTAACAATATGAAAACTCTTGCACATACGCCAAGACACCGTTCTACTGGCTTGAATTTCGTCTCTGAAAACAAATGACTTACGCTTGGTGAAGCCCCCATTTGCTCTGGCAGCCGACGTGCTGGTCCACGTCCGGCGTTGTCATGCGTGGAGGTGCGGATTTGAGGCCATTCCGAGTCGGGCTAGCAGTGGGAGCGTTGCTTTTGGCAGTCACTGTATCGCGCGCCGACGGCGTCGATCCAAGAGCAGGCGTCGGAACGTCCGGCGGAGGTAGCCCGTCGTGTGCTACGTTCCTGTTTTCGGTTGACGGAACGGGAGCAATTCCAGCTGGCACGGACTGCTTGGAGACCTCAAACACATATTCGATCGAAGTCTTTTCGCCCGGAACAAACCCTCTTTCTGTTTATTCTCCGTTGCTTGATTCGCCGACTGCGGACACGCCATTCCCTGCCGTCAACGCCACAGCGGACGCGCTTCTCGCCAGCTTGAATCTGAAGTGGTCCGAGAGCTGTGCGCCAACGACAGTAGCCGGCGCACCGGCTTGGGAATGCACGCTGACGGCACCGACGCTGCCCTCGATCTTTACGCCTCAGTGGCTCTATGACGTCGGGGTATTGAAGACGCTAAACGCTCTAGGCGTGACTAACGATGGTGATTGCGATGAAGATGACGACATACTGTTCATACCTGCGGGCTGCGACGTCAACTTCACCACTGGCAGCCTTGGTACCAGCCCAGACCTGCAGGGTGACACGCCGGATGAGCTGTTCGAGGCTTACGAGACGCTCGGAGTCACGAACGGCACTCCGCTCGTTTCTTTTCCTGAACCCGGGTCACTCGGCCTTCTGGCAATCGGACTTGCGGGAGTAGGACTTATTCGTCGCAGGTTTTCCGGTCTGCACAAAGTCGCGTAAACCTTCGAACTCTAGTATAGGCCAAGAGATCGGTCAGACGACTTCTGTTCATGGGCAGTCGGATCGATTGACTAGAGCGCCTTCAGTTGAGAACTTCTAGATCACCTGAGGACTTTTCCGACCAGTAGCTCGGGCTCGCTACGGATTCTGCCGGCTGAATTCCTTCATCAACGCCTGAAAATCGGGGCGATTCTGCAGGACGGCAAGGTCTGGGTCCTCCTGCACCTGCTTAAGTGGATATCCCTTGCCTAGCGCCTCTCGAAGGCTTTGAATTGCCTCAGTGGGTTTGTTGGTCAGAGCTTCGACCACGGCTTGCGTATGAATCAGTTCGACATCGAACTTATTGATCTTGCGCGCCCGTTGAATGAACTCCACCGCCTGCGAGGAGTCGCCCTTCTTCGCGAAATACGAGGCGAGATCACCCATGACATCGGTGTCCTGTGGATTCACGCGCAGGTCTTGAAATGCGAGCGCGATCGCCTTTTCGTACGTTGCGGTCGCTTTCGCGTGTTGACCGGCATAGCGGTACGCATCGCCTAGATTGCCCATCGCCAACTCTTGGTTCGGCCCTAGCCCGACGGCCTTTTCCAGGGCCTGGATTGCTTCCGGATACTGTTTAAGATAAATGTAGTCGATTCCGAGATCACAATATGCAAGCCAAGTGGGTGTCAATTGAATGGACTTCTGGTATGCCGCTATACTTTCCGGATACCGCGCAAGACGGCCGTACGTCGTGGCCACGTTGGACCAGCCCTCCGCATTCTCCGGCTGAAGTTCGGTCACTCGCTTGAACTCGTCTAGTGCCTTTTCGTTCTCACCGATGGAAAAGTAAGCGTTCGCAAGGTCGCGGTGCAGCACCCAGTAGTACGGGTTCACCTGAATCGCCTTCTGAAACTCTGCAACCGCCATATCCTTCTGACCGGTTCTCAAATACACGTTTCCGAGTCGCTGGTATCCTTGATCCGAATTCGGGGCTAGTTGAAGACCACGTTGGAACTCCGAAATTGCCTGTGCGTTTTTGCCCGTCGCAGCATACGCGCTACCCAGAGCGAAATGGGCCTCCGGCAAATTGTCCTTCAGTTGTTCCGCGTGCTGGGCGGCATCGATGGCCTTGTCTGCAAGAACAGTGTCTTTGGTCTCGTCGTAGATAGCCAAAGAAGCGTCGCTCAATCCGGTGTAGGCAAGGGCGAACCCCGGGTCCTTCTGAATCGCCTTCTTGTAATAATCGATCGCAGTTTGCGTACCCTTGATGCTATCGCGGGTTCTATAAGCCTGCCGGCCACGCAGGTAGAGGTCATACGCATCCTCGTTGTCCGTGGGACGCGCCGCCGTTTCGGCCAGCTCTTGACTGGTCGGCTTGACCTCCAGTGCAGCGATCAGTTGCGACGATAATTGATCTTCGATGGTTAGCAAGTCCTTCGGGACTCCCGAGAATTCCTGGCTCCAGGTCCGCTTTCCGCTTGTGACGTCGTCCAGATTAACGACGACACGAATATTGTCCGCCGAGCCTTGCACCATGCCGGTGACGATCAGGTTTACCCCCAGCGACCGCGCGATCTTGTCAGTCGGGTCTTTGTCCGAGACCTTCTCGACCGCCGCATTGGACGCTAGGTGCAGACCTTGCAGTTGAAAGAGCTTAGCCGAAAGCGCCTCGTTGAGGCCGTCGGCGACGTATCCGAGCTGCTTCTCGTCGCCGAGAACTCGGAACGGCAGGATCGCCACGTACCGCCCTTGTTCCAGCGAAGGAATTCCCGAAATGCTCGAACCCGCTCCGCCCTCGTGCTTCCCCAGTATCAGATTTCTCACCTGCGGAATCGCAAACGCCAGAATCGCGAGCACGAGAGCAGCCGCGACGCCCCAAACCCATCGCTTCTGCGCGAATCCCGGAACTTGAATCTGGACCGTCCGCGTGGCCGCTTTCGGAATGACGACCGAAACCTGCTGCCCCTGCAAATCGGCCAGAATTTCTGAGGCACTCTGATAGCGTGTCGCTGGCTCCCGTTCGAGGCACTTCATCACGACGCCCACATACCAATCGGGCAGGTTAGGGTTGGCGACTTTAGGGCTCTTCGGAATCTGCTGGATCCGCTGGTACATCAATTTCAGCGTCGTTTCGCCGGAGAAGGGAATATCGCCCGTCACCATCTCGTACAGAATCAGACCGTAAGAATAGATATCGGAGCGTTGGTCCGCGGGATTGCCTTCGACTTGTTCCGGGGCCATGTAACGAGGCGTCCCAAGAAACGCGCCAGTGCGCGTCATCGACGAAGAGTCGTCCTCGAACGACTTCGCCAGCCCGAAATCGGAAACGAACAGCTGATCGCCCTTCCCGACCAGAATATTTTGCGGCTTCAGATCGCGGTGTACCACACCCTCGGCATGGGCCGCCGAAAGCGCGTCCGCCAGTTGACGCGAAAAATTCAGCGCGCGCTCAAACGGTAGCTTTGTCGCACCGTGAAGAATTTGGTGCAGGTCCTGGCCCTCGACAAAAGCCATGGAGATGAACTTCACCTCTCCCACTTCGCCCATGTCGTGAATGCGAAGGATGTTCTTGTGCGAAACCTTGCTTGCGAGCAGCAATTCTTGCTTGAAGCGTTTCAGAGCCTCTTCGCTGCCCATCATTCCCTGGCGCACAACCTTGATCGCGACGACGCGGTCGAGCTGCTTGTCGTACGCCTTGTAAACGCGCCCCATCCCGCCTTGCCCCAGAATCGACTCGATTCGGTAGCGCGTTCCGAAATCGCTGCCGACCGATAGCGCGCTCGTGTCCACCACGCTGATCGTGACGGCGTCGCTGACCGGCATCGATGAGCCGCAGTTCGAACACGATTCCGCATAGTCGGGATTTGCCGTGCTGCAATGAGGGCAATTCATTCGAGGCGCTCGATCTGCGCTCCCTGAATAACTCAACTAGGGCAGAAGAAAAGAGCTCTGTCCTAGATTAAGCGTATCCAAGGCGCCGTGTGGCGAGCCTTCCAACATATTAGTTCCAAAACGGATAAGGGCGGAAGAGTGTGTTTCGGGAGATCGAATTATCGAGCATCGCCGAACGACCTGCAACCAGAATGTTGGGGCATCAACAACACCGGGAAGCCATGGGACGGCGTATCTTAAGTATCTTCTTACGCTGGACTTCCTGAGGCAGATGCCTTGGGTTGGCCTTTGTACTGAATCGTGAGCATCGTTATGTCGTCAGACTGCGGCGCGCCTGCCGTGAACGCCTTCACGCCCTCGCGGATCGCGTCCGCCAGTTCTTCTACGGTCTGTCCCTTGAATTCGGCCAGCAGCGCGCGCAAGCGAGACTCCTCGAACAGCTCCGAATGCCGGTTCGCTGCCTCCGAGACGCCGTCGCTGTAGATTACGAGGAAATCTCCCTCTTCCAATTTGACCGACGAACTCGCGTATTCAGCCTCGGCGAACATCCCGACCGGGAGATTTCCCGAAGCCAATCCTTCGATCGCGCCCGATCGACGCCGAATCAGCGGCGGCACGTGTCCTGCATTGACGAAATCGAACTGCCCCGTCTGGTCCAGGACTCCGTAGAACACAGTCGCGTACCGGTCGTCGCCGCTGCGGTCGCACAGATAATGATTCACGCGGTCGAAAATGTTTGGAAGCGGGATATCCATCGACGCCGTCGTGTAGAAAATTCCCTGCAGCAGCGTCGCCAGCAGCGCAGCGGAAACTCCCTTGCCCGAGACATCGCCGACAAAGAAACCGTGTCGACCGCCTTCGAGTTCGATCACGTCGAAGCAATCGCCTCCGACCGAAAGGCACGCCAGGGTCGAGCCCGCCACAGCGACATAGGAGAGATTCGGCAGCGACTTCGGCAGAAGCCTCTGCTGAATCCCGCTCGCGATCTCGATCTCGTGGTCGAGCCGCGCTTTCGCCCGCGCCTGCGAAAACAGCCGCGCGTTTTCGACCACGGTCGCGGCCTCTCGCGCGAGGCTTCTCAGCACTTCGCGGTCGAGCGCCGAAAACGAACTCGATGGCGCTCGGCTATCGAGATAGAGCACTCCCAGCAGCTCGGTCTGCCGCGCGGCGATCGTTACGTCGAGCGCCTCGATCACCGGCAATTTGTCGATGGGAATCGCGACCACGGTGTGCAAAGCCAGCCGCGTCATGCTCTCTTGCGGATTGACTCGCGTTGGGCTCACACCGCTGATGCTGTCCTCGCCGACAATCTGCTCCCGCCGCGACGCTACCACGCGCCGCACTACGCTTTGCGAAACTTCGACGTCCTCGGGGCGCAGTGTTCCGCGCTGGGCGTTTCGCGCAACAACCGTTTCCATCTGTCCTGCGGGATTTTTCAGCAGCAGGACGCCTCGCTCAGTGCGCGTCACGGCAATCGCCGCATCGAGCACGACGGTGAGCACATCCTCTAGCGAAAGCCCCGATCCCAGCGTGCGTGCCACCTCGAGCAGCACGCCCAGATGGTGCAGCTCGCGCGTACCGGCGGCATCCGGCGCCGGAGCCTCAATTCGCTCCACCAGCTCTTCGATCGTGGCCCCTTCTCCTACGTAGGTAAGCTGATAGGAATCCGGCACCCCAAAATCGATCTTGTCGCTCGGCTTCAGTTCATGCTGCAGTATCTTCTCGCCATTTACGAACGTGCCGTGGCTGCTGCCCATGTCCTCGAGCACGAGCTTGCCATTTTCCGACGTGATCTGCGCCTGATGCCGGCTCACACGGCTGTCGCGCAGAGTCAGCTCGTTTCCCGCCTGGCGCCCAATGCGATAGGGAAACGTGGCAATCACTACGTCGCGGCGCGTACCGTTCGGTTCGACCACAACAAGTCTGGGACCGCTGGGCACGGGCTGGTGCACCTCGAATGAAAGGGCCGCAAGCGCTACTAAGAACGCCCCTGAAGTACCGCCCATGGTAGGCAATCTGGGGTGGGAAGTAAACAGTGGTACTAGCCATCCTAGCGACTCGGCCCTGCGGGCCCGGTTCCTGGCCTTCGTGATATGATGCCTCCCCGCGCGGGCCGGAGAACGTAGGGTGTCGCATCGCGCTTCATTCTTCAGGTTTCGGGGGCATTCATTGAAGAAATTTCTGCTTTTTCTCGCCTGCGCGGCTTGTCTCTCGGCGCAGGAACTCGATCCAGCCAAGCTCCTGAAACCCGCGACCGACACTTGGGCCAGCTACAACGGAGATTATTCCGGCCGCCGGTACAGCTCCCTCTCGCAGATCAATCAATCCAACGTCGGGACGTTGACGCTCGCCTGGGCCTTCCAAACGCACGGCACGCCCGCGATCTCCGCCACGCCGCTTGAAGTGAACGGCATCCTCTACTTCACGCTTACAAACGATGTCTTCGCCGTCGACGCCCGCACCGGCCGCCAAATCTGGCACGTCAACCGGCCCGCCAAAGGCGGGCTGCCGGGCGCCGGCCATCGCGGCGTCGCGATGTACAAGGACCGGCTCTACTACGCCGCGCCCGACGCCGTCCTCCTGTGTTTGGACGCCCGCACGGGGAAAACCCTCTGGCAAGTTCAACTGGGCGACCCAGCGCTTCAAGCATTCGGAAGTGCTGCGCCGCTCGTAGTGAAAGATCATTTGATCGTCGGAATCTCCGGTGACATCGCCGACCTGCCGGGCTGGATCGAGGCACGCGACCCGATCACGGGCAAGCTTCAGTGGCATTGGGATAGCGAGCCCAAGCAGGGCGAGCCCGGTTGGGACACCTGGCCGCACGATAGCGATGTGATCACCCGCGGCGGCGGCATGACCTGGCTCACCGGCACGTACGATCCCGAGCTGAATCTCATCTACTGGGGCACCGGCAATCCGCATCCGGTGGAAGCCGGCGACGCGCGGCCGGGCACAAATCTTTACACCTGCTCGATCGTCGCGCTCGACGCCGACACCGGCAAGATGAAGTGGTATTACCAAATTTCACCGCACGACACGCACGATTGGGACGCGATTCAGACCCCCGTTTTGATTGACGGCACGTTCCACGGCAAGCCGCGGAAAATGCTCGCGCAGGCGAGCCGCAACGGTGTCTACGCGCTCATGGATCGCGCCACCGGCGAATCGCTCGTTACCGCGCCATATCTCAACATCAACTGGATGAATGGAGTCGACCAGCGCGGCCAGCCGGTTCCGAAAAAAGAAACGGAGCCGCAGCTCGATGGCGCTCTCGCTCGGCCTGGCGCAGCCGGCGGCGCAAACTGGGCTCCTCCGAGCTTCGATCCCGAGACTGGCCTGCTTTATACGACCGCGCGCGATAGCGAGGGCGTCTATTACGTCACCATGACGTCAAAGAACGCAGAAGGCTGGGCGGGACGCGACTTCGTCCTGCATTCCAAAACGCTTCTCGAAGCCATCGACTATCAAACGGGAAAAGTTCGCTGGAGCAAGGACATGAGCGGCGGCCGCGGCGGCTGGGCGGGAGTCTTGACCACTGCGGGCCACCTTCTTTTCACCGCAAACGATAATGGCAATCTGATGGCCCTCGATCCCGCAACGGGGAAAATTTTGTGGCATGCCTACGGCGGTGGCGGCTCGACGACTGCGCCGATGGCTTACGAACTCAACGGCCGCCAGTACGTCATCACACCCTCCGACAGCGTGGTTTACGCGTGGGCACTTCCGGAAAAGAGGTAATCGAACATGGCGAAGATTTCAGGCGGCGAATTGCTAGTCCGAACTTTGATGCGGGCGAATGTAAAGCACATCTTCGGCCTTCACGGCGCGCATCTCGAGACAATCTTTCAGTCCTGCCTCGATCACAACATTCCGATCACGGACACGCGCCACGAAGTGGCCGCGGGCCACGCCGCAGAAGGCTATGCCCGCGCCACGCGTTCTCTCGGCGTCGCGATGGCCACCGCCGGCCCCGGCTTCACGAATATCATCACTTCGATCGCCAACGCCTATCTCGATCGCACTCCGGTTCTCTACATCTCCGGTTCGAGCGGACTCAATCAGGCAGAAACCAACACGCTGCAATCCGGCATCGATCAAGTCGCGGTCGCGACGCCGATCACCAAGTGGGCGCATCGCATCACGGTCGCGCAGGATATTCCGCGACTGGTGGCGCAGGCCGTGCGGCTCGCCACGTCGAATCCGACCGGCCCCGTGCTCCTCGATATGCCAATGGATGTGCTCGTCACGCAGGTCGACGAGAACTCCGTCGCCATCCCGGAAAAGGTTCTCGTCGATTCGCGCGCGCTCCCGGAATCGCACGAGGTCGAAGATGCTCTGAAACTGCTCGCGAGCGCCGCTCGGCCGGTCATCATGGCGGGCGTCGGTGCGTACTTCTCCGATGCAGGCGCCGAATTGCACGCGTTCGCCGAGGCGACTGGCACGCCCGTGTTCTCCGACTTTCAAGCGCACGGGCTTCTCCCGAGCAACCATCCGCTCTATGGCGGGACATTCCACAAAATGGCTGATCTCTCCGCGCCCGATCAGCGCCCCGATGTCGTGCTGGCCGTCGGCGTCCGCTTCGGACTTTTCACGCTTGGCATGAGCGATCTCGCCGTGCCGCTCGCCGCAAAGATCATTCACATCGAAGTCGACCCGAAAGAAATCGGGCGCCTGCGCCAGGTCGCCGTTCCGATCGTCGCCGATCCACGCGAGACTTTGCGCGCTATGAACGCGAGCGCCAAATCGCAGAAATGGCCCGATCGCAGCCGCTGGCAGCAAACGGTTCGCAATGCCAAGGTCGAGCGCTGCAAGCGCATGCAAAAGGATCTCGAGCGCACCGGCCCGCCGATGCATCCGTTGCAGGCCGTGTCCGCCATCGTCGAGAACATCCCGGAAGACACGATCATCATCGGCGACGGTGCCGAGGCCTATCACTGGATGAACGAAGTGATCCGGCAGAATCATCCGGGAAGTTACATCACCCACGGTTTTCTAGGTGCAGTCGGTTTCGGCTTGGGCCTCGCGCTGGGCGCGCAGGTCGCTCATCCGAAGTGCCCGGTGCTATGTCTCGTCGGAGACGGCGCCATCGGATTTACAATCGCCGAATTCGATACGATGGTCCGCCGCAAGCTTCCCATCGTGGCCGTCGTGATGAACAACCACAGCTGGGCCGCGTCGCAGCACTTCCAGGAAATCGTCTCGGGGAAAAATCGCCTGAGCGCCACCGAACTTCGCGACGCGAACTATCACGAAGTCGCGGCTGCCTTCGGCGCGTACGGCCAGCGCGTCACTGACGTGAAAGATCTTGGCCCTGCGATCAAAGCCGCCTTTGCAAGCGGCAAACCGGCCTGCATTAACGTCTCAATCGACGTGGCGCCGATTCCGCCCGAAGTTCATCTCCTGATGTCGCGCCACTAGCACTAGGCGTCGCCAAGAGACATCTCCGATGGAAACTCGGCTTCTCGGCAACGACGGACCGCAAGTCTCCGCCCTCGGCCTGGGCTGCATGGGCATGTCCGGCCTCTACGGCCGCGCTGACGAATCCGAAAGCGTTGCCACGATCCATGCCGCGCTCGATGCCGGCATTAATCTCTTCGATACCGGCGACTTCTACGGCATGGGCCACAACGAGACGCTCCTGCAACGCGCACTCGCTGGTGTCCTGCGCGACCGCTATTTTCTCTCGGTGAAATTTGGAGGAATGCGCGCTCCAAACGGCGCGTTCATCGGCTTCGATGGCCGCCCTGTGGCTGCCAAGAATTTCCTCGCTTACTCTCTGCGCCGGCTTGGAACCGACTACGTCGATCTCTACCAGCCCTCGCGTGTCGATCCTGCGGTGCCGATCGAGGATACCGTCGGCGCGATCGCCGAGATGGTGAAGGCGGGTTACGTCCGCTACGTCGGCCTTTCGGAGGCGGGATCCGGCACAATTCGGCGCGCGCACGCTGCCCATCCGATTGCGGCCCTGCAAATCGAGTACTCGCTCGTGTCGCGCAGTATCGAGGCCGACATCTTGCCCACGGTCCGCGAACTCGGAATCAGCGTCACAGCCTACGGCGTTTTTTCCCGAGGACTTCTAACAGGAAGCTTTCCCGCCGCCGCGAACGCTTCTCCGGGCGATATCCGCGGGCATTTTCCGAGACTTCAAGGCGAAAATTTGCAGCGCAATCAGCAATTGGTGACGCGCCTGCGCGAAATCGCTGAACGCAGGAAAATGACCGTCGCTCAGTTGGCCACCGCGTGGGTTCTTTCGCGCGGCACCGACATCATTCCGCTCATCGGCACCAAGCGCCGCGATCAGCTCGCAGAGGTTGTTGCAGTTCTGGATCGTTCGCTATCCTCTGAGGATCTCGCCGCGATCGCACAAGCTGTTCCCGCAGGCTCTGTCGCCGGCGAGCGCTACAGCCCGGAAGGGATGCTCTCTCTCGATAGCGAGCGCAAGAGCTCGGCCTCGGCTTCTTTCTAGCGGCACATCACGCTATCTCGAAGACGGCGGCGGTGTGCGCGTCTCAGCCGCGGCGCCCGCTGCGGTTGGCTTGCTCGCGTCATCCAACAGCCGAACGGCCTCGGGACTCAGCTTCAAATTCGTCGCGCCCAGCAGATCCTTGAATTGTTCGAGATTTGTCGCGCTGGCAATCGGCGCTGTCATGCCGTGCGCGACAAGCCACGCGAGTGAGACCTGCGCCGGGGTCGCATGCGTTTCGGCCGAAACCGTATCGAGCGCCTTGAGAATCCGGAATCCACGCTCGTTGAGCATATCCTTCACGCGGTATCCTCGCGGCTTACCCTCAACATCCTTCAGCGAACGATACTTGCCCGTCAGAAATCCGCTCGCCAGCGCGAAATAGGGAATCACGCCGATGTTTTCGCGTCGGCACAAATCCGCGAGCCCGCCCTCGAACTCGGCGCGGTCGTACAAGTTGTACCACGGCTGCAAACTCTCGTAGCGCGGCAGGCCCTTCGCGGCGCTCACTTTCAGCGCCTCCGCAAGACGGTCTGCCTTGAAATTCGACGCACCGATCGCGCGCACTTTCCCCGCCTTGATCAAATCGCCATACGCCGAAAGCGTCTCCTCCATCGGTGTCTCTGCGTCGTCGCGATGCGACTGATAGAGATCAATGTAATCCGTCTTCAGTCGCGCAAGCGACCGCTCCACCGCCTTCGTCATGTACGCGCGCGACAGCCCCTGTTCGCCCGGCCCCATCTCGACGCCCAGCTTCGTCGCGATGATCACCTTGTCGCGCTTTCCGCTCTTCGCGAGCCAGTTACCGATGATGGTTTCCGACTCGCCGCCCTTGTGCCCTGGAATCCATTTCGAATACACGTCAGCCGTGTCGATCAAATTCAGCCCTGCATCGACGAACGCATCGAGAATCTTGAACGATGTCGGTTCATCCGCCGTCCATCCGAACACGTTTCCGCCCAGCGCCCACGGCGCCACTTCGAGGCTCGAATTTCCCAGTCTGCGCTTGATCACGTTCCTGCTCCTGTTCCGATCGCTCTCGATCGCTTCGCTCTTTCTGCCGCACGAATGTTAATGGAGAGCACGGCCTCGCCGCAACTGGCCTCTAAGATCAATGCGATGTGGCAGATAGGCTGATGATTCCTGGCCCGCCTTTGCTATCATTTGTTGCTGTATCCGCACGTCCAACTTTCTGCGTCTAATTTGAATGAGGTGACTTTCATCATATGAACTCGGCTAGGAAAATGACTATTCTCGCCGGTGAATCCGGTGTTGCTCGAAAGGGTGTCTTAGTAGCTCTTCTGTTGGGCGGGATGCTGGTAAGCCTGGGTGGCGCGATCCGCTCCGTCAGGGCCGCCGACACGCAAAAGACGACCATGGACGGCGTCTACACCGCCGAACAGGCCGCACGCGGCAAAGCGCAATACACTCAAACCTGCGCGAATTGTCACATGGACGATTTAAGCGGCAGCGGCCAGGCCTTGCCGCTCGCGGGCGACGCATTCACCGAGACCTGGGAAGGCCAGACCGTCGGCGATCTCTTCGATCTCATCCACAACACGATGCCGCAGGACAAGCCCGGCACGCTAAGCTCGGATACCGTCGCGGACGTGATTTCCTATCTGCTTCAATACAACAAATATCCCGTCGGGAAGGACGAGCTCAAGGGCGACCCGGCCATGTTAAAAGCCATCATCATCACCAAGAAAGCCGCCGCCCCGCCGCCCTCCAATCAGTAGCCTTTGAGGTCTCGCGAGTGCCCACCCTCGCTTCACGAGGGTGGAATCGGCTGTCTCAAGCTTTGCGGTCTCCTCGCAGTCAATTCGCTGAGAGCGCCAGCAGCACATTCCCCGGCATTCCGCCTCCGACATTCGCGTACCCCGACGGCACGTACACCATGCCGTTCACGACGGTGACGCCGGGCCCGCCCATTGACCCGCCTTTGCATGCAACTCCGTTAATGCACGTGAAATCCTGCGCCGTGTTGAACTGCCACAAGATTTTTCCGTCCGTTGTCGAAAGCGCGCGCACAATTCCGTCCCATCCGGGTGTGAACACCACACCCGGAATTCCCGTCACCGCCGCCGACTGTCCGAATCGCAATCCCGCCTTCGTTCTGTTCTCGCCGTTGATCGTCGGCTGGCCGAGGTTGTCGAGCGATTCCAGTCGTACCTGCCACTTGCGGTTGCCGCTCGCGAGATCGACCGCCGCGAACGTGCCGTCCTCGAGCGCCAGATAGAGCGTCTTCGCATCGGCCGCGCCGCCAAACGCAATCTGTCCGTTGTTCGGCGCCATCTTCTCCGAAAGATTGATCTTCCAAACGACGTTTCCGGCGTAGTCCGGATCAAGTGCAAACGCCGTCCCGCTCTTCGGCGTCGCGAGCAGAATTTGCCTCCCGCCCGAAGCGTTTACCAATATCGGCGACGATCCGAAATCCCAATCGACACCCAAATCCTTCGGGCAGTTTTCCGTGGATACGGGAACACAACCGACCATCCACGCGTCGTTCGGAACGGCTTGAAACGACCAGACAATTGTTCCGCTGGTCAAATCGATCGCCAGCACCGCATCTGAATTCTTCGACGCAGGCTCCGTATACGCGTCTCCGGTCCCGACGTAAAGCACTCCGCGTTTCGCATCGATGGTCGGCGAATTCCAAATCGCCGCGCCTGCGGGCGCCCACAGCTGCGTCCCCAGCGAATTTTTCCGCACCGGCTGCGGCTCTTCCGGAATCGCGTACGTTCTCCAGAGCTGCGCGCCCGTTTTCGCATCGAGCGCGACTACGCTCCCGCGAAACGTGCAGCACGGATACGCCGGTGCCGCGGAAAACGCCTCCTCCATCGCCGAAATCCCGAAGTAAACGCGCCCCTCATAGATCGCAGGCGCTGCCGTGATTCGCGCGGTGTAATGATCAGAAAGGTCCTGCGTCCAAATCTGCTTGCCGGTTGCAGCGTCAACGGCATATGCGTTCGCGCGCATATCGCCGAAATAGACCGCGTACGTCGAGCCCGTTGAACGGACCACGCCAGCGACAACCGGCGCCGTGCGCACGCCGGATTTCGCGTGAAACGACCAGTACACGCATCCGCTCTTCGCGTCCAGCGAGTAAACGTATCCATTGTCGCTGCCGACGAATATCCGCCCTGCCACAATCGTCGGCTGGCCGTAAGCCGTATCACCCTTGGGAAATCCGAATGCCCATTTGAGCTTCAGCTTCGAAACTTGATTCGCCCTGAGGCCCGCCGCATTCTTCCCCTGAAACCGCGTGTTCTCGTCATCCACCCCCCATCCATTCCATGAGGCGCCTCCGCGCGATGCGGGGTCAAATACGGGGTTCGTCTCGCAGCGATTCGTCATCTTCTCGGCGCTGCCCGTGTCGGTCAGATCAAGCAGCCGACCGCCCAAATACTCCGCCACATCCCGCTTCTGCTCCTCCGTCAAATCTTTCGCGGGTACGGCCATCGACCCCGTCGTCACCGCTGCGTAGACCGTCTCCGGCGTCAGCTTCATGAGGGCTCGACGGTTCGGAGCGCGGTCATTCATCGCCGAGTTGTCGTGGCACGACGCGCACTGCCGCCCGTACACCACTTGCCCCGGCGGTGTGGGCAGCGGATTATTCGCGATCTCCTGCGCCGCCGCAAGATGCGTCACCGCCAACATCAGAAATGCGCACGCGCTAACGAACGCGCAGAAAATCACCGATCGCTTCATTCATTCCCCCGAGTAGTTCGCCGAACCGGCCGTAACGCCGACCTGGGACCGCATCGTGCCGAGATCATATTGCATCCGCTCGATTCTTGCCATTGCCTCACGGTAAGATTCCGCAACCGGTATCCTTGTGGACGAACGGGAGGTGGTCCATGGTCGCGCGCGTCACTCGCTATCGCATTCGCCCCGGGAAGGTCGAGCAATTCATCGCGCACGTCGACTCCCTCACCAGCACCCTCGACAAGCTCGAAGGTTTTCACGCCTTTTTCCTTCTGCGTGGCGAGAATCCCGATGGCCGCGACGCCACGGCCGTTTCTCTCTGGGATACGGTCGAGCACATGAAGAGCAGCGAAAACGACAAATTCTATTACGCCGTGATCAAAACCCTGATGGGCTTCTGCGAGAGTTTCTCCCCGATGCACGTCCACGAAGTTCTCAAAAGCAAATTCGCGCAGCCGTAGCACGAACAACTTAGCCCGCGAAGCTCGGTGCTAGCCCTTTCCGTGATACCTCATCGATAGCGCCATTTCCTTCGCGGTAATGAATTCGATCAGCGCCGGCATGCCTCTTTGCGTCTTGTCGATTCCGCGCCGAATTGCAGGAACGATCTCATCCGGCTGCGTCACGCGCTCGCCATATCCGCCGAACGCTCGTGCCATCGCCGAGTAGTCGCCGGAAATGTCGGTGGAGCGATATTTTTCCGTCGAGATCGGCATCACCGGAAGTTCCATCGCCATGCTGAAATTGTTCAGCAAGATCGAGAGAATCGGAATCCGCTCGCGCACCGCGGTCTCAAAATCCATTCCCGTGAATCCAATCGCCGCGTCGCCCCACACATTGATGCACAGCTTCTCCGGATGAACGAGCTTCGCGCCCATTGCGAGGCCGAGCCCGTAACCCAGCTGCGTTGTCTTGCCCCAGCCAATGTACGTAAGCGGCCGCTTCGACACCCAAAACGGCGCGAGCTGATCGCGCGGGCTGCCCGCGTCGTGCGTGATGATCGTGTTGTCCACATCCACGGTGCGCTGCAAATCCCAAAGCACACGATAAGGAGAGAGCGGCACATCGCTTGACGTCAGCTTCGGCATCCACTCATCGAGCCATGCCTTCCGAATCGACGCAATTTCCGCCGCCACCGACGCCGCGCGCGGCTGCTTGATCATTCGCTCGACTTCGCCGCACAAGGCCTCGAGCGTCAGCTTCGCGTCGCCGATCAAGCCGATTTCCGCGCGCACGTCCTTATTCAAATGATCGGGATCGAGCGTCGCGTGAATGAACTTTTTCCCTTTCGGCATCGCAACGCCGAAATGCGTCTCCGTAAAGCTGCAGCCAGCGCCGAAAATCCAGTCCGCCTTTTCGAGAAAATACGGGACCGTCGTTGGAAACGAGTGTCCGCCCGCTCCGAGCGCCAGCGGATGATCTTCGGGAAACGCGCTCTTCCCCTGCAAAGTCGTCGCAACCGGCGCAGCAAGCAACTCCGCCAATTTTTTCAGCGGCTCCCACGCTCGCGCCCAGTGAATTCCCTGCCCCGCGTAAATCACGGGGCTTTTTGACTGAACCAGCGTCTCCGCCGCGCGCCGCACGTCCGCAGGATCCGGCCCGTAGCGCGCCCCGATCACGGGCTCATACGTGAGCGGCCCGGGCATTTCTTCGGCGAACAAGTCTTGCGGTATTTCGACCAGTGCCGGCCCGCCGCGCCCATTGCGCAGCCGCGAAAATGCGCGCCGCATGATATTCGGCACTTCCGCGGCGGTCAGCACCGCCTCCGCCGACTTCGTCACCGTCCGCATGCTCGCCACGGAATTGAAGTTCGGACTCACCTGCGCGAGCCTGCGCGCGTATCCCATCGGCATCACTAGAATCGGCACCGATTCGCTGAACGCCTGCGCGACACCGCCGAACGCATTCTCCGATCCCGGCCCGTGCTGCATCACGAAGGCCCCGATTTTGTCGCCGCTCGTGAGCCGTGAAATCGCGTCCGCCATGTGCAGCCCGACGCGCTCCTGCCGCACGATGATCGGCCGGATTCCTGCCGCAGCCGCCGACTCGATCAGGTGGTTCACCGGATAGCCAAACAGCAGCTCCACGCCCTCGCGCTTCAAGATTTCCGCGATCGCTTCCCCAACTTTCATCTCGTCTCCCCGCGAAACTCTATACCAGTCCGGCTCGCTCACAAAACGCGTTCCCGCGATTTTTTCGCTTGCTGCCAGACCGCGGTCCACACGCTCTCAATCGCATTCCAGTCGCGACGCAAGCTGCGTTACACTGTGCGGCGCCATGCGGACCATCACTCTCGAAGAACACTTCGCCACACCCGCTTTCCTGGACGGCCCGGGCCGGAGGCTCAAGGAAGCGGCCAAGATTCCCGGGAGTCCTGTTGCGGGCATGCCCCGAAAACTGTGCGACATCGGCGAAGGAAGAATTGCGGAAATGGATGCCGCGAATATCGGCCTGCAGGTGCTGTCGCTCACCGCTCCCGGCGTGGAGCAGCTCGAAGCTTCCCATGCGATCGTGATGGCCCGCGATGCGAACGACTACCTCGCTGACGCTGTGCGAAAACACCCGAGCCGTTTCGCCGGCTTTGCAACGCTGCCGACGCCGGCGCCCGACCAAGCCGCCGCCGAACTCGAACGCACGGTCCGCGATTACGGATTCAAGGGCGCGATGATCAACGGCCACGCTCGAGGCCGCTACCTGGACGACAAATTCTTTTGGCCGATATTCGAGAGCGCCGAAGCGCTGAGCGTTCCGATCTACATTCATCCCGCGTACCCGCCACAGCCCGTGATCGATGCGTCCTACTCGGGCTTTGCGCCAGCAGTCGTTGAAGCGCTCATGGGCCCCGGTTGGGGCTGGCACATCGAAACGGCGGTTCACGTCATTCGCATCATTCTCGGAGGAGTGTTCGACCAGTTCCCAAAACTTCAGGTCGTTGTCGGGCACATGGGAGAAGGGCTCCCGTTCATGCTGCCGAGACTCGATACGATGCACACCTCTTTGACGAAGCTCAAGCGCCCGATCTCGGCTTACCTCCGCGAAAATGTCCACTACACATTCAGCGGCTTCAATTTCACTGCCACGTTTCTAGATTTGTTTATGGAAGTCGGCGTGGACAGGATCATGTTCTCGGCCGACCATCCCTACGGTTCTATGACGCGAGCGCGCGCCTTCCTCGACAATTTGCCGGTGAGTGCCGCCGATCGAGAGCGAATCGCGCACGGCAACGCAGAACGTCTCTTCGGGCTTTGAGCCAACACGGGAAGCCGCCGCGTCGCATTCGCAATTCTCAGGTGTAAATGTAGCGCCGGGGACTTTAGCCCGGCATCTTGCATCTGCTAATTCCGCCAGCAAATCGATGAAGATACCCGGTAGAATGGCGCTGGGGAAGCCAATTCCGTTGTGCGATCGGACCACAATCTTGCCCTTTCAGCGAAAGAACGGCAGCAACCAATGAGGCGTGAAGAGCGCCGTGTTGCTTCGCCGCCCGTCGTCAACATTGCCGACCTGCGCCGTGTCGCGCAGTCGCGCCTGCCGCAGGTGGTATTCGATTACGTGGACGGCGGCGCCGAAGGCGAAGTCACTCTGCGCGAAAACACGCGCGCATTCGAAGAAATCACGTTTCGCCCGCGCAACGCCGTCGCTGTGAAATCGCGCGACCTGCGCATGCGCGTTCTCAGCACCGATCTCGCGATGCCACTGCTTCTCGCCCCCGTCGGCTTCAGCCGCTTGATCTATCCCAAAGGGGAAGTCTGCGCCGCGCGAGCCGCAGGCAAAGCCGGCGTGGGATTCACGCTCACGACGATTTCGGGAAGCTCTCTCGAAGATGTGGCCGCCGCGACTCCGGGGCCAAAGTGGTATCAGCTCTATCTCGTCGGCGGACGCGAAGCCGCCGAGGCCGCGCTCGGTCGCGCGCAAAAAGCCGGTTTCACCGTGCTCGCGATCACCATCGACACCGGCACGTTCGGCTTCCGCGAGCGTGACATCCGCAACGGCGCTGGCGCCCTCGTCGGCAGCAAGCTGCTGCCTAAAATCGCATTTCTCCCGCAGGTGCTCGCGCATCCCGAATGGCTCGCCGGATTTCTCGGCGACGGCCGCATGCTCGTCCTACCCAATGTGATCGTTCCCGGCCGCGGCCCGCTGCCGCTCGCCGAAACGCAAGCCGAGCTGGCGCGCTCAGTCGTCACCTGGGCCGACCTCGAATGGATTCGCAAGGTGTGGCCCGGGCCCGTCGTCGTCAAAGGCGTGCTTACCGCCGAAGACGCGCGCCGTGCGCTCGATGAAGGCGCGGCCGGCGTCGTCGTCTCGAATCACGGAGGCCGCCAGCTCGACGGCGTCTCCGCCACACTTCGCGCGCTGCCCGAAATCGTGAAGGCAGTGAACGGCCGCGCCGAAATTCTGCTCGATGGCGGAATCCGTCGCGGAGGCGATATCGCAAAAGCGATCTGCCTCGGCGCGCGCGCCGTGCTGATCGGACGCGCCTACGCGTATGGACTCGGCGCTGCGGGCGAAGCCGGCATCACGCGCGCTCTCGAAATTTTGCGCGCCGATCTTGAGCGCGCTCTCGCGCTGCTCGGATGCGAATCCGTCTCGCAGCTCGATCGCTCCTTCGTCGACGTCCCCGCGAGCTGGGCGAAAATGCCGCACTAATTCGAGGTACCACTGCTGGTATTTCGCAACGCACTCCGCGCATGAATTCGTTCCACATCGAGCGATTCGATTGTTCTACATAGGTGTCAATTTTGGCGCGCCAAACGGCCTTAACGGGGCACTTTTGGGCACTTTTTTGCACGTTTACGACACCGTCGCGTGGCCCCGAACGTGGTCCGATAGCTAAAGCTACCGCTTGACGGGGGGCCGCAGACTTGCGGGGAGGGGGGCCGCAACTATGCGGAGTGGGGTCCGCCAAATAGCGGGTGGGGCTCGACCATTTTCCCGGGGTTCATGCGGTTGTCGGGATCGAGCGCCTGCTTGACCGCGCGCATCACGTCGACGCCGGGACCATGCTCGATCGCGAGATATTTTTTCCGGCCAATTCCGATGCCGTGCTCGCCCGTGCAGGTACCGCCCATTTCGAGCGCGCGCAGGATGATTTTTTCTTCAAGCACTTTCGCTTCCGCAAGCTCCGCCGGATTTTCCGGATCGAGCATGAAGGACATGTGAAAATTTCCGTCGCCGACATGCCCGACGATCGGCGCGGGAAACGATGCACGCGCCGTGTCTTCCTTTGCCGCCACAATGCAATCCGCGAGCCGCGAAATCGGAACGCAGATGTCCGTCGTAAACATCTTCGCACCCTTGCGAACTTGCAGATTCGCGAAATACGCGGTGTGGCGCATTTCCCAGAGCGTCGCGCGTTCTTCGGGCGTGGTGAAGGATTTGAAGCCGGTGCCGTGATGATCCTTGGCGATCCCGCGCACGGTCTCCGCTTGTTCGTTCACGTAACGCTCGCTATCGCCGTGAAATTCGAAAAAGAGCAGCGGCGCGACAGGATAGTTCGTCTTCGAATATTTGTTGCAGGCGTCGATCTGCGCTTCGTCCATCAACTCGATGCGAGCCACGGGAATCCCGAGTTGAATGATCGCGATTGCGGTTTCGACCGCATCGCGAATCGTCGCAAACGTGCAGCAGGCCGCGCCGACCGCTTCGGGCAGCGGATGCAATCGCAGCGTGATCTCCGTGATCACACCGAGTGTGCCTTCCGCGCCGACGAAAAGCCGCGTGAGATCGTAGCCGGCGGCTGACTTGCGCGCGGCAGTACCGGTCTTGATGACTCGGCCATCGGCGAGCACCACGGTGAGGCCCATCACATTTTCGCGCATCGTGCCGTAGCGAACCGCAGTCGTGCCCGAAGCGCGCGTGGAAGTCATGCCGCCAAACGTCGCGTCCGCGCCGGGATCAATGAAAAACGTGAAGCCGGTGTTCGCGAGCGCCTTGTTGAGTTGCAGCCGCGTGACGCCTGCCTCGACCGTCGCCTGAATGTCTTCCGGGCTGATGCGCAAAATATTGTTCATCTCGCGCATGTCGATGGCGATGCCGCCGTGAATCGCGTTGACCTGCGCCTCCATCGACGTGCCCGCGCCGAATGGGATGACGGGCACCTGGTGCTTTGCGCTGATTTTTAGGACTTCGCTCACTTCCTGGGTCGAATGTGGAAAGCAAACGATATCCGGCAGCGCGGCCGGATGATACGATTCGCCACGGCTGTGATGCTCGCGAACGACTTCGGCGGTTGTCACGCGCCGGTCGAGAAGTGTTTGCAGATCGCGAAAGGCTTCGGCCATTCGCTCCGCTGCGGGCTGGCTCAGATTTGCTTTCGTCGCCACGGTTTTTCCCTGCCCGGCTAATGCTTGACGGTCACGTCGTAGTAGCTCACCGAGCCGTCGCTCGCAAGCGCGGGATCGATGTGCACGACTTGAAACGTGCTGTCGCGCAAATCGTCGACGGTGCGGCTCAGGATCGCGTGCGTTTCGCGCTCGAGTTCGGGCGTCGGCTTCGCAGTGCGCTTCTCGCGCGAGAGGACCGCGGCGTCTACGCGAAACGTGCGTGTGCCTGCGCCGGAATCCTCCGCTACCAATTGCACGCTCGCGCTCGACGCAGCGCCTTCCTGCGGTCGGTCATGGAACCACGAGCGCGGCGTCAGCAGCACGAAAACGAGAATTACGGCGACGAGGACATCGTACGGCCAGCTACCGCGCTCGTACGACCAAAAAATCGTCCGGGTGATGCCTCGCCAGAGCGCGCGCATGGTTCAGTGGGCCTGGACGCCGTCGACAACCATGCCGTCGCGCATGTGCAAAACGCGATGTCCGTAGGCCGCAGCGTCCGGGTTATGCGTGATCATCACGATTGTCTGACCGAGGTCGCGATTGAGCTGCCGCAGCAGAGCGAGCACGGCGTCAGAACTTTTCGTATCGAGATTTCCGGTAGGCTCGTCGGCGAGGACGATTTTCGGTTCGCTGATTATGGCGCGCGCAATGGCGACGCGCTGCTGCTCTCCGCCGGAAAGCTCGGAGGGCCTGTGATGCAGGCGATCTTTCAGCCCCAGCAATCCCGCGACCGCCTCGAACCGATGAGGATCGAAGCCATTTCCGTGAATGTGCTGCGCGAGCGCGATATTGTGATAGGCGTCGAGCGTCGGGAGTAGATTGAAGCGCTGAAAAACGAAGCCCACTTTGTGCCGCCGCAGCAGTGTTCGCGCCGCATCGCTCATCTGCGTAAGGTCGTTGCCGTCAAGGAGTACGCGGCCGGTAGTGGCCTGCGCGAGTCCTCCGATCACGTGCAGCAGCGTCGATTTGCCGCAGCCTGAAGGCCCCATGACGGAAACGAATTCACCGGGAAACACTTCGATGCTGACACCTCGGAGGGCGGGCACTTCCACTTTGCCCGAGCGGTACACCTTCCACAAATTTTCAGTCTTGAGTATCGGCTCCAACGACTGCCCTCACCGAGAGTCCTGCTGCTTTTGCGGGTGGAACCATTCTAGCCGTGATTTCGCGTTCTGCCTAGGAGCGACCAGAACACGCAATCCCGCGCGGACGCTTATTCATAGGCGAGAGCTTCGACGGGATCCTTGCGGCTGGCCAGCCACGCAGGATAGCCAGCGCCCAACAGACCGCCAACCATCGCAATGACGGCGGCGAGGCAAACCCACTTGAGCGTGATGAGGATGCTCAACGAGGGCCAGAACTTGATGAGGGCCACGCGCATGAGATAGCTGAATCCGACGCCGACCGCCACGCCGGCCACACAAAGCAGGCTCGTCTCGCTGAGAACGATCTCTACGATATAAGGCTTGGACGCGCCGAGCGATTTCAGCACGCCGATTTCGCGCGTCCGCTCGATGATCGTGGTGTACATCGAAAGAAACGTTACGAGGAACCCGATTCCCACGGCGATGCCGATCATCACGTTGATGAAGATGTCCAGACCGGGCAGGCTCGAGGATGTGATCTGCGACATATAGTCCTTGAGCGGGCGAATCTCATAGCGCGGAAGGAGCTCCCGGACCTCGTCCATTGCGGCGGCGGTGTGATCGGAGCGGTCGCATTTGAGGAAAAAGATGGAGGCTTTGTCATGCGCGCCGGACATTTCCTGCAGGGTCGACATGAACACGAACAGCCGCGCGCCCTTGCCGTGCTCGAAGATACCCGTCACGTGAAAATCGTGTTCGAGGATGTGCAGCATCTGCCCGACTTTGACCTTCTTTGACCGGGCGTATACGTCGTCGACCAGAATGTCATTGGGATCTTGCAGCTCGGTGCCGGCAAGCATGACGAAACCGTTGGAGACCTGGCGAAAGCTGTCCGGCTGGATGCCGTAGACGAGATCAAGGCCGTTGACGGCATTGAATTGCACGAGCACCGGCGCGACGGACTGCACGTATTCAAGCTGCGCCAGCTTTGCGCCGATGCTGATCGGCATCGGTGCGCCGCTGAACGCCATAAATACCGAAGCTGACGGCGGCTGAACCATGATGTCGGCGCCAATTCCCTCAGTGCGCTTCGCGACATCAAGCACCAGACCGCTCGTCAGGCCGACGACGATGAGTACCAGCGTCACTTCGATTGCGACCGCAATCACCGTGATTGCCGTTCGAATCGGCCGGTGCAGCGCATTTCGCACAACGAGGTGCCCGATCAAGGTTTCTGCTCCCCGGGCTTGGGCTGCTGCGATTCCTCGCCCGCATTCACCAGCTCCGTACCCGGTGGCTGCTGCAAAACGAACCGGTCGGCGGCAATTGTCTCGTTAAACGTCACCTTCTTGATTCCGATCTGGAGCTTGTAGTCATTGTCCGGCCGGCTCAGCGAAATCGACCGCGCAAAGTTCACGCCGCCCGCGTCGCTCCAGCCGCTGTAGGAGACGTCGGAGCCGAGCTTGCCGCCGGGCTCGTATGATTCGACGCGCGCGACGCTCAGATCGGCGCGGTCGAACCAAATTCTCCGGGCGATTTCCCAGTCAGGCGCTGAATCCGCCGGCGCAGCGCCCGCCGGCGAATCCGCCGGACCCGCGGCGCGCACGACCGTAAGAACATAATAACGCGTTGATTCGTCCGCCGCCTCTTCGATCAGCACTGGCGCGCCGTCCGGAATCGCGTCCCAGAAAATGGCGCCGGTGAGATGCTGGGGGCGAAGATTTTCGATTGGTTTCGCGGATTGGCGCTGCAAACTCGCGGGCCCGGTGATGAATTTGTGCTGAGACGGGATGAAGATGTGAAATGTGTCGCCGTCGCTCACCATGTCGAAAATGTTCGTGCCCACCACGGGCGCCTGTCCGATCACGCGAATGCTGGCGGGCTTCTGCGCCAGGATGAAGCCGTTGATTTCGTGATATTGCTTGATCACGCCGGTGTAAGCCGAACCGGCGGTCAGCGTCATCGAGACGCCGGCATTGAGCGATGTCACCAATCCGGCCTGATGATTGTACCGCGCGACAAGTTCCTGCTTGGTGGCCACCTGAAGCGGCACAGGCGCCCCAGACGGCCTTACGACCTTCGTATGGCTAACGGCGCAACCCTCCGCGGCGATTGCCAAAGCAGATAAGGAAACCACGCAGAGGAATCTGAGGAGGCTTCGATTGGGCCGCATGACGCGCACTAACCAAGAAATCTAGCAGCGGCGTCGAGGGGTGTCAACGAAGCGGGTCCGCGCCCGATCAACCGACTTCCTGCCCAAGTAGGATTACTTCCGAGTGGTCTGTCAGCGAGGAGGAATAGCCATAACTGTCTCTTCTGCGAACTCGCCTCGGTTCGGATCGGCACGCATACGCAGGCAAGCCAGGGTTACGCCCGATATGATCGCGCTCGTCACTAACAGCAGTACGCCGGCCACGTAAGTTCCGGTGAGGTCGGTCAAAAAGCCGATTGCGTACGGGCCGACAAAACCGCCGAGGTTGGCGATCATGTTGATGAATCCGTATGCTGCCGCAGCTGCGCCAACGCTGAGTAGTTTCGTCGGCAGCGTCCAATAAGGCGGATAGTAGCTGTATATCCCCATTGCGGCGATGGAAAAGCCTGCAACAACCACGGGCGGGCTAGCTCCGGCAAGCTGGCTGATCGCGAGGCCGGCGGCGGCCGCAAGAGTGGCAATGATCGCGTGCCATTTGCGCTCGCCGGTTCTGTCAGAGTGCCAGCCTGTAATGAGCATCGCCGGAATTCCGCAGAGAAACGGAATCGAGGCGACGAGGCTCACTTGCCAAGTCGTTATGCCCGAGAATTTCTGCACCATCTTCGGCAGCCACATAACCAGGCCGTAACCCGCTATGTTGATACTAAAGTACGAGAACGCGAGAGCCAGCACCAAAGGACTTCCGAGCCCGCGCAGAGTGCTCGTCGGGGGCGGGCTTTTTTCTTTCTCATGATTCTCCCGCCCGAGCTCTTCGGTGATCCACTCCCGCTCGCCTGGACTCAACCACCGCGCGTCTTTCGGCCAATCTGTGAGAAAAAGCAGAGTGGCGATTCCGCCGATCAGTGCCGGGATGCCTTCGAGCATAAACAGCCATCGCCAGCCGGGAACTCCGAGCCAGTTCAAGCTCAGCAAACGCCCAGCGATCGGCCCACCGATCATCGCGGACGCCGGGATCGCCGCCATGAACATGGCCACTGCTTTCGCGCGGTCCTCCTGCCGGAACCAGTGCGTTAAGTAGACGACGACTGCTGGAAAGAAGCCGCCCTCAGCCAGTCCGAGCAGGAAGCGGATGACGCTGAACTGTGTTGAGGTTTGGATAAAGCCAGTGAGCGACGCAAGCATTCCCCACCCGATCATAACGGCCGCGATCCACTTGCGTGAGCTCCAGCTCTGCGCGGCCATGGCTCCCGGAATTTGCAGCAAGCAGTAACCGAAAAAAAAGATTCCTGCCCCGAAGCCGAACGCTTCGTTGGAGAAGTGCAGCGCCCGTGTCATGTCTAGACCGGCGAATCCTACGTTCACGCGGTCGATGTAAGCCAAGACGTAGAGCAGGCAAAGAAAGGGAAGCAGGCGGCGCGCGATCTTGCGCTGAGCGGTTGCGGGTACGTTTGCGAGGGCGAGCGTCATCGAGGAACTCCATGTCATCGTGCCGTTAACGAAGCCCAGCTAGCGTGACAGCATCATCGAGTCTACATCAAAGAGGAACACCTCGTTCACCCTGTGCAAGCATCGAGCGGGTGACGGGATCATATGATGTGCTGGATCTGCGCAGATGCACATTGGTCAACAGGGAGTTCTGCTTGCCGGAAACCGCCTTAGCGGTCGGATGGCCGGATGTCCTGAAATGATCGTGAAGGGAAGGTTCGCCAACCGCCCAAGTCCCGATTAGCACGCTGCCCCGAAAGTAACACGGGGATGCCAAGAATCTGCGCCGGGCACGATATATCGTGCCCCTACGAAGAAAACTCCTCGAGCCTAGCCGGGTAAATCTAGCGGTTTTGGCCCAAGTGCGGTGTTTCACCACCGGTGGAAATCCACGCGGCGATGTCGACGATCACCTGCTCATCGACGTGACCTAACTTCTGGTATTCCTGTGGAAGCGACGGGCCGGTTCCGGCGATGAAAAGGTGATTGAGAGCCGGATAAAACTTGAGCGTGACGTTTTTGCGCGACGAAAGCGCCTTCTTCCACTCCTCGAAATTCGTAGCCGTAGGCACCTGGTAATCCCGGCCGCCATCCATGATCAGGATCGGAATCTTAAGCGCCTCGGCTGCTTCGATCGGATGGTAGTCGCGCAGATCGAGCCAATAGCCCGCGGGCATCGGGCCGCCAAGTAGACTGACCGTATCAGTTGGCTTGAGATCCGGGCTTTCGATTTTCTTGATGGCTTCTTGCACTTGGGCAACTTGTTTTTGCTCATCGGCGGTTGGGGGAGGACCGGAGGCGAGAATGTAATTTATCTGTTCCAGCAGCAGCTTCTCCATTGGCTCCACGTTGGCCGCCATCATGACAATCCCCGCTACTTGAGCGTCGCCAGCAGCGATTCGCGGCGCGAGGTACGCACCGAGACTGTGCCCGGCCAGGAACACGCGCTGGGAATCGATTTTGCTCTGCTTGGCGAGGAGCGCCACGGCAGCACGCGCATCGCTCATCGTTTCATCATCGACGGTCAGTTTCTCGGGAGGGTCACTGCTGCGCTCGTGGTACTTGAAGGTGCGCTTGGTATAGCGAAAGACGGCAACGCCGCGGCTCGCAAGGCCCAGTGCCAGGTCGGCGAACGGCTTATCGGCGCCAACCGTCTCGTCCTGATCCTCCGGCCCCGATCCCTGCACCAGCACGACAGCCGCGAAGGGACCATTGCCCTTCGGCATCGTGAGCACGCCGGGCATTTCGTATTTACCGTTGACGAGCGTGAGCGGCTGCTCGCTGAACGAATCCTGTTTGGCGTACGGAGGAGGCGTCCAAGGCGGAAGCGGTTCGCTGTGAGGGCCAAAATGAATTCCCGCGAGTTTACCTTGCGGGTCGAGGGCCATTTGGATGTCGATGAGACCCTTATCAAATTTGCAGACGACAGTGATCACGTCGAAGGACTGCAGTTTGGCTGAGGTGGCCGAGGCAATCGAGTTGAACGAGCCTTCCTGCATGAGCACATTTGCCCAGGCCGTGGCGAGCGTTCCCGGTTTCAGCGCGGCAGACATCTGCGGAGTGTAGCGAGCCTCGACGGGGTCGAACTCGCCGGCGGCAATCTGCTGAACGATCTGCTTGGCGGCGTCCGCGGGCGAAGGACCGTTGTCGGATTGCTGAGCAAATGTGGGATACGTAATCAAAGCGATCAGCAGAGTGAGCGAGCGAATTTTCACAAGCGAATCCTTTCGCTTAATCATGGAATATCCGGATCATCAGCGGTCGCCTGATTGCCGTGCCTATCAGCGCCGTGAATTTTCCCCGCGGAGTCGACGAAGAACGATCGGCGGCCAGTTTTGCCATAGTCCTCAGGTGTGGCCACGAGTTCGAACGAGGTTTGATCTTCCTGGGCGCCGGGAGCGACGCGATAGCGGAACCGGTAGCCGCCGTCGCTCCCCGAGGCGAGTTCCTGGCTCACAAGCGAAGCCAGATCGGGCGAAATTTGGTCTTTCGGCGCGGGACCGAGCTGCGCGAGCGAGTCCGGTAGCTTTCCGAACGCGTCGCGGTAGGTGCCGATTGCTTTGCTGAGCGCTCGAAGATTCGCGACCGCGGCGCCCTCGCGAGCCTGCGAGTCGGACTCGGCCCACTGCTCGGAAAGCTGCGGGATATCGAGAAGCACGAGACCGAGAGAAAGCAGCCGCCAGCCGCCATTCTCCCGCACGAGGCCGAATTCGGTCTTTTCGCCGTCGGTGACTGCGATCGGAATGAACGCGAGATTTTCGCGCGTGCGGACGTCGCCGAAGCGAAACTCAGCCGCCCCTTCAGGCGCCGTGCAGCGAAGGACAGTGTGATTCTGGTCGTCGGAGGACAACAGCGGCTTGCCGGGTTCGTCGGCAAAAGACAGGCGTTTCAGTACGGCGGAGCGCTGGTCCGCCGGCAGCGCGCGGAACGCCGCGGCATTATCAACCGTGAGGTAGTTTTCAAACTGCGCTTCACTGGCGCGGCATGCCGCAGACAGTGCGGCCGTGAGCGCCGCAACAGGTTCCGATTCGCGCCCGTCCTGCGCCGCCACGGCGTGTGGGAACGGGAGCGCGAGAAACGCACCCATCGCGGCCACACGCGATAAAACGATTCGCGAAGTCATCAGGTCTCGGATTTCGCGCGAGAGAGAATGGTTGCCAGGTTCTGCGTGAACTTCGAGCGTGGCATCACTTCGCCGCATCCCGCGGCGCGAGCGCGTTCGGCGAGGTCGAGCTGGACGTGCGAGAGGAAACCGATCAGCGGAATTTTGTCACCGCTTGCCTGCACGCGGCTCACGGCATCGAGCGGATTCGCGCGCGCATTCAAATCGACGACAATGAGCTTCGGCGGCGCCTTGGCGATTTCGGCATCGAGTGCATCGGGCGTCGCGCAAGCGCGCAGCTCGACGCCGACCTGCTTCGCCGTCTCGAACAGCTTCGCCTGAAAGAAAATGTCGTCGATCAGCGCTAGGACCTGAGCCATTGCCGTTTCTCCATCATCCCCCGTTTATCACGTAGGGGCGTGTAATACAAACGAGGGGGCACGGGAAATCGCCGCGACGAGTCGCGCCCGTCGCCACGCTGCATGACTGGCGAAAAATCCGCCTTCGAGCTGAAAAGCGAGGGGTGTACAATTCTGCAGCTTTTCCGCCTCGAAGGGAGATCCCAACGATGAATATTTGGTCTCGCCTCCCAGCAATTGTCGGCCTCGTTGCATTTCTCGCCAGCATTTCCGCTGTCAACGCTCAACAAGAATTCCCGCCTCCGCAGGGCAAGGGCCGCGTGGTCGTGCTCGCTTCAGGCATGTCAGGGCCCGAACATTACCGAGAGGTCGCGAGCGAAATCGCCAAGTTCGGCTACGATGTGGTGCTCTTCGACGGCAGGACTGAGGAAAACACGCACGGCGAGGGCGTCAAGAGGGACATTGCCACGGCGATGACGATGCCGCATGCGCTTCCGGGCAAAGTCGCGCTGGTCGGCTTCTCCCTCGGCGGCGGCGAAGAGATGTATTGGGGCACGCAATCATCCGATCAGGTTGCAGGTGCGGTCGTTTGGTACCCGGCCAACGCCTTTATCCGCGATGTTCCGGGATTCGCGAACCGGTTGGCCGTTCCCGTCGTCGTATTTGCAGGCGGGAAAGACCACTTCCGCAACGGCTGCTGCACCGCCGATAAAGACAGCGCGCTCGAGCAAGCGGCGAAGGCTACGGGAAAATCGTTCGAACTGACCGTCTATCCCGACGCCGAGCACGACTTCGTCAAGGGCGGAGAGCACTACAACCCGAAAGACTACGAGGACGCGTTACAGAAGACGGCTGACGCGCTGAAGACGTACCTCGCCAATTAGATTTTGAAGCTCCCGGCGCGAGCAGCGGATTGCGCAGTCGCCGCCGTGCCCTACGCGCTGCGGACGGCGCTGTAGCGGCCGCTATTGAGCGCTTCCTCGGAAACCCACATGCCATGGAACGTCATGCGCACGCGATGCGGCAGCTTTACGATCGCCACCGGTCCCGCGTCGACGTTCGACGCGTCGAGTATCGCGAGATCGCTGCGATTTTCCGCCATGCGATTGACGAGCGTGAGTAGATAGCCGTCGCCTTCGGGCGAATTCGGCTTCCGCGGAGCAAATAGCGGCTCCTGCACGCCCGAATTTTCTCCTGGATTCCAGACCTTCGCGCTGCCGGTCTTGTGGTCGAATTGGCCGACGGCGCCGAATCCGATGTTCCCTGACCCGGGGACACGCGGATCGCGGCAGATGACGTAGCCCTTTCGGTACGTCCCGTTGCCGTAGTAACGGTCGTCGGCGCGCGGCATCTCGCACATGTAATCGTAAAGCTGCTCGGTCTTGTAGCTGTCGGTGTTACCGGCCACATCGAACGTCAGCCTCGTGAGATGCGGGATAGCCTCAGTCGGGTCGGGCGGCGTGCCATCGTGGTTCGGGAAGAAGAGGAATGAACTTCCGCGTGAGAGGCACACATCGAGGCTGACCTTCGAGCCATTGGTGATGCCGTTCATCATGTGCCCGGCGAAGCTCGTGTCGCCTCGGAACCAGCGGACCTGATCGGCGGTGCCGTAGCGCGGCACAACGGCGACAACTGTCTGCAAATCGCGATGCCAGGTGTAGAACGGCCCGCCTTTCTTCAGCACGTCCACATCTGTGAGCAGCGGGAAGAACGGAAAGATCACGTACTTGTCGGAAATCGCGAAGTCGTGGACCATTCCCGCCCAGGGAGCGTTGAACCAGACTTCGTGCTTCAGTTTGCCGTCGGGGCCGATTACGTAATAGGCGACGTCCGTCGTGCCGTCACCCTTGGCCTGGTAAGCAAAGGTAAGCAGCTCGTTCGTGGTCTGATCGAGATGCGGGTGCGCAGACATCCAAAGGGATTTGATCGCTCCATCGTAGGTGTAGCGGCCAACCGTATCGAGCGTGTACGGATTGAGCTCGTAGGGCATGTCGTCTTCTTTGAGCACGAGCAGCTTGCCCGCGTGCCATACGACGTTCGTGTTTGCCGCGCCTGAGTTGCAACCCTGCGCGATGGGATCGCGCGTGTATCGGTTGCGGTAGCGGCCGAAGAGCGCGCAGCGGTTCTTTGCCTGCAGCCGATAGCGCTCAGTGCGCACGTAGCGGCTCTTGAAATCCACGTGGCCGTTGTCGAAGCGGAACATGACGACCATGCCTTCGCCGTCGATGAAGATGTCGTCGCCGCCCATCGGCGGGTACTGGCGATCGGGGCCGCAGCGGTAGAGGATTCCATTGAGGTCCTTCGGCACCTCGCCGTAAGTAACCTCGCAATCGCGCAGGTCGGCCTCCAGGCGCACCGGCGCGCCGAAGCCCTGATAGAGCGGAATATCGGGGAACCGCACAGCTCCTACTGCGGATAATTCTTCCAGGTAAACGGACATGGGAGACTCCTCGGAACCCATCAACTTCTGATCGAGCGCCTGAAACTTGGATGCTATCCGCAGGTCATTGTCTTGTCAACGCTCGCAGAATTGCGGGCAGCCTTTCGACGGGAAAGAAAGTGCGAGGCTAGTGGTCGTGTTCAGGCTGAGCGCCGACGGTCTCGTCGGGGATGTCGCCGACGCGCCCTTTGACGCGATCGTAGACGCTGTACTGCGAAGTCGAGCCGAGCGCTTCGTTGTAATAGGTCGGAACGCCGAGGGCCGTGCGCAGCTCTTCGTTGAAGCGGCGGAGATCGCCGAGCTGTTGGACGCGCACCGGAAACTTGCGGCCGTCGTGAGTAAGCAAGAATTTCTGATAGCCCGCATCCCACAGATGCGTGAACTGCCCCTGCATCATGATCGAGGGGATGATCGTCATCTGGTAGTCGTTGCCCTGCGGCTCGCGACGCAGCTCCGCGCCGCAATTGTATTTCTCAATCCGGACCACTCCGCCCGAGCTGCGCACCGTAAAGCCCTGGGCCCCGAGCGATTCGACTTGCGCTTGCGTGAAGCGCTTGTTGACGTACCACATGGCCAATCAGGATATGAATTCGGCCCCGCCTGTGTAAAGGCAAAAAAACGAATTCGCTGCGCTGCCAAGCACAGGCTTTTGGGTTGCTACAGGATGTTGACCGCCCGGGCGGCAAGCAGCGCGATGATCGCGAGCGAAATCAGCGACTGCAGCATCGTGGCGAGCTTGGCCCAGCGCGACAACACGGCCGTGTCCGTGGGAGAAAAAGCGGTGCTCGTATTGAATGCTAGGAACAAGTAGTCGACGAAATTGGGGACCCAGTCGGGATCGTGATTTTCCGGCCGTGACATCTGGGGGAAAAGGAATGCGCTTTTCGCCATTCCGCTGGGCAGCTCGCGCGCGATGGGGCCGCCGGCATCGAGTTTCCAGTACCAAAGCGCGAACACGAGAATATTCGTGATCCAAAGTGCGATCGCCGAGCGCAGCAAGGCCTGCGGCGGCTCCGAATGTCGCGGGATGCCCTGGACCAGAAGAACCAGAGACGCAATCATGGCGAGCGTGATGGCGCCGTTCGCGACGAGAGTAAGAGCTCGCGTCACGTGGTGATCGCGCCGACGCACCGAGATCGTAATTGGAACAAGCAGCGGGACGATAATCGCAAGAAGAAGCCAACTCGGACCTGCAGAGAGCTGTTCGGGAAGCGCGAAATACACGCCCGCCGCGGCGAGCATGGCGACGAACGCGGGCCAGCGAGGTTCGCGAAGGACTGGGTGCTTCATGGTTTGGAGCCCGTGAGGCCGGTAGTCTAATACAGCCGTCTGCCCGGCAGAAAGACCGCGTTGGACTAGGTTGAATATGGGCCGACTGGCGATCTACGAAAGAACGCCTTGCTCCATGTCCTCGGCGGCTTGGCGGAGATCGTCCGGCTTGCCGAGATCGCGCCAATAGTAATGGTCCGCTCGGAAGGCGGTAATCTTTTCGCCCGCAGCGGCAAGGCGGAGATAGGTCGTGATGATCGAAAACGCGCCCTCTTCAGTCATCAGCGAAAAAATGCGAGGCGAGATGAGGTGGATGCCACAAAAGGCCAGCGGTTGAGTTTGCTTTGCGAGCCGGACGATCTCTTCGTGGCCATCGGTGCCGGAGCGGCGGCCACAAAGCTGAAGGTTTTCGTCGAACAGCAGATGGCGCGAAGTCTTGCGCTCTCGAACTGCGAGCGTGGCGAGTGCCTTTTTTTCAGCGTGAGTGCGCATCATCGCGCGGAAGTCGATCGTGCTGATCACGTCGACGTTGTGCAAAATGAACGGCTCTTCGGTGGTCGAATTCCCCTGGAAAAAATGCGCGGCCTTCTTCAAGCCGCCGCCGGTATCGAGCAGGTCCTGTTCGCGCGAGATCTCGATCCGCATTCCGAGGTTATCGTGCGCCTTCAGATATTCGACGATCTTGTCCGCGAAATGGTGTGCGTTGACGACTACCTCGCAAATGCCAAAATCGCGCAGGCGCGAGAGCGTGATTTCGAGCATCGCCCGCCCGCCGACTTCCACCAGCGCCTTCGGGCGATCGTCGGTGAGCGGACGGAGACGCGTTCCAAGGCCCGCGGCAAGGACCATCGCTTTCATCGGCCCAAGTTCTCCAACTCGAGATGCCGGACTACGACTCCCACGCCATTACGGCTGCGCAGCCGCTCCGCCAGTCGCTCGGCGAAATAAACGGAGCGATGCTGGCCGCCGGTGCAGCCGAACGCGACGGACAAACTCGTAAATCCACGCCGCTGATATTCCTTCACACTGGCGTCGACGAGCGTCATCACGCCGCCGAGAAATTCGCCTACGCCCTGTTGGCGGTTCAGAAAGTCGATGACGGGCGCGTCTTTGCCTGTAAGCGGCTTGAACTCCTCTTCACGCCCCGGGTTCGGGACGCTGCGCGCGTCGAATACGAAGCCGCCGCCGTGGCCCGTCTCGTCTTTCGGCATTCCGCGGCGGTAGGAAAAGCTAAAGATTCGCACCGTGAGGTGATCTTCCTTCGGCGGCAGAGTCGGAGCCTTTTCCGGCGCGGAAAGGCCGAGGCGCTGCAACCTTTCAGATGTCACCATGCTGGCAAACGCATCCTTGAGCGTGGGGAGCGCGAGCGGCATCTCGGCATGCTGCAACAGCCAGCGCACGTTTTTCAGCGCGTACGGCACGCTCTGGAGAAAGTGCGACTTGCGCTCGTAGAAGCCGCGGAAGCCATACGCGCCGAGCGCCTGCATGATGCGCACGTAGACGTAGGCGTAGTAGTGGCGCATGAACGCGTCGCGTCCGATGTCGATGAAATCAGCGAGACGCCGGATATAGCGCTCGAGCAATTCCTGGCGCAATTCCGGCGGAAGATCGGCCTTCGCGTCGTAGAGGAGCGAGGCGATGTCGTAATGCAGCGCGCCTTTGCGGCCGCCCTGGTAGTCGAGGAAGAATGGCCGGCTGCCGGGCAGCATGATGTTGCGCGATTGAAAATCTCGATAGAGAAAGTGATTTTGATCCGCAGTTAGAAGGAACCTCGTCAAGCGGACGAAATCATCTTCGAGCGACTGCTCATTGAAAGGGACACCCGCGAGCCTCAGAAAGTAATACTTGAAATAGTTCAGATCCCACGCGATGGACTGTTCGTCGAAGACTGCACGTGGATAGCAGACTTTGTAGTTCAGATCGCGGCCCGCTTCGATCTGAAAACGCGGCAAGACGTCCACGACGGCGCGATAGATTTCAATCGCAGCGGGAGCGATCTTATCGCCCGCGCGATTTTTCGCGAGAAACTCGAAGAGCGTCGTATCGCCGAGATCTTCTTCGAGGTAGGCGCCGTGGTTCAGTTCCTCTGCGTAGATTTCCGGCACAGGCAAACCGTGCCTGCGAAAATGCCGCGAAAATTCGAGGAAAGCGACATTCTCTTCGCGGACGTCGTAGAGAACCCCGATCGCGCTGAGGTCGTTGCTCGAAAGCCGAATGATGTTGCGCCCCGAGCCGCCAAGCTCACCCTGAAGCGGTTGCACTCGCTCGACCGGCAGGTGAAAGTGACGCTGAAAAAGGGTCTCGAGGACGTCCATCAATACGAGTCTAGTCGGTCGGCGGCAAGATAGCGAGACGGGGAGGCGCCTGCGAGGTCGAAAAAAGCACTTGTCTGCCGCACCGGACCGCTCGTTTCAGTGCTCATGTAAGTGCCTTGCGCCGGGGAATCAAACCTGATATGGCATTTCTGCGCGAATCGCGTACGAAAGCGCACTGGGAGCCGAATGACGACGAAATCGAGTTTCGTAGGGGTGGTGCTATTGCTGGCATTGGGGAATTTCGCGCAGCGTGCCGCTGGGCAGGCGGCACCCGATGGCGCAGTGCTATTCAAGCAGCACTGCGCGATGTGCCATAACGACGCGGCGTCGGGCCCGAATCGAGCGCCTTCGCCGGCCGTCCTCGCGGGCAAGACGCAGGAAGAGATTTTGCGTGCGCTCGAATCCGGCGCGATGGTGATTTACGGGAACCAGCTGAGCGAAGCCGAACGCAAGGCCATTGCGGCATATCTCTCGTCGAATCCGGGAAACAGCGGCGCTCTGGCGACGGCAAACCGGTGCGCGTCCGTGCAGCCGCTCGCGGCCGACGCACTCTCGGCGCGTGAAAATTGGAACGGCTGGGGCGTCGACGCCCTGAATTCGCGCTATCAGAAGAACACCTCGATCGGCCCCGAAAACATCTCGAAGTTGAAGCTGAAATGGGCGTTCGGCGTTCCCGACGCGAGCACCGCCTACGGCCAGCCGACGATTGTCGGCGGGCGGCTATTCATCGGCTCAGGCGACGGCAAGATTTACGCGCTCGACGCGAAGAGCGGCTGCACGATCTGGGTCTACCAGGCGGAAACGACCGTGCGAACGGCGATCGTCGTGGGACCTGCGGCGAGCGCCGGCAAATTTCTCGCGTACTTCGCCGATGGCGAAGCAAATCTCTACGCGGTGGACGCAGACGCCGGGACGCTCGTCTGGAAAACGAAAGTCGACTCGCACCCTACCGCTCGAATTACGGGCGCTCCGACACTCTATCAGGGAAGCCTCTATGTCGGCACCGCCGGAAACGAAGAGCTCACAGGCGGCGATCCGAATTATCCCTGCTGCACGTTTCGCGGAAGCGTGAATGCGATTGATGCGTTGACGGGGAAACCGATCTGGAAGGGATACACGATCGCGGAAGAACCACACGCGACGAAGCCCGGCGAGAGCCACGCGAAATTCGCTCCGGCGGGTGGAGCGGTTTGGAACGCGCCAACGATCGACGCGAAGCTCGCTAGAATTTACGTCGGCACGGGCGACGCGTACGTCGATCCGGCGCCGGACAGCACGGACGCAATCATCGCGTTCGATCTGGCAACGGGAAGGCGGCTCTGGGTGCAGCAGAAAACTCCAAACGACGTTTTCAATTTCGGATGCATCCAGCCGGGGCACATCAATTGCCCCCCGCAGTGGGGGCCGGACATTGATTTCGGCTCGTCGCCGATTTTGCAGGATTTGGGGCACGGCCATCGCGTTCTGCTCGCGGGACAGAAGAGCGGCGTGATGTACGGTCTCGATCCGGACGATGGCGGGAAAGAATTGTGGCAGGTGCGCGTCGGGCACGGCAGCGGGCTCGGAGGAATCGAATGGGGCTCGGCGACGGACCGGAAGAATGTCTACGCCGCGAACTCGGATATTTCGACGCTGACTCCGCTCGCGCCAGGGGAAAAGGCTCCGCCGGCGGGAGGGCTTGCGGCGATCGATATCCGCACGGGCAAGCTGCTATGGAAGGTGATGCCGCCGAAACCGGCGTGTGAAGGAAAAGCCGGCTGCAGCGCGGGCCAACTCGCTGCAGTGACGGCGGTACCGGGCGTCGTGTTTTCTGCGTCAATGGACGGCCACTTGCGCGCGTATTCTTCGAAAGACGGCAAAGTGATCTGGGACTTCGACACCACGCCCGATTTCAAAACGGTGAATGGAGTAGCCGCGCACGGCGGGTCGATTAGCGGAACGGGGCCGGTGGTCGCCGGGAATATGGTCTTCGTGGCATCGGGCTTCGACATCACGGCCGGGATGCCGGGAAACCTGATTCTGGCGTTCGAGGTAGCTCCCTCGCCAGCGGCGACAAGCTACTGATAGGGCTTGCTTCCAGGAGGTGCCATCGAGCATCATATAGGCGTATGAGATCGGGCTCGAAGATGACGCAACTCGCCTCGAATCAAGCTTCCCCGGCGCTCCGCGCCCGTTGCTGTAGACCCTGCCTCTGATCTGCTAAACTGTTCCGAATTAGCGAAGTACAAGGAATTCTCTCAAGTCCAGGACGACGATTGTGACGACGGCCAATCAACCGCTGGTATCGACCGATAAGCCCGCTACAAGCGGGCAGATCGGCCAGCGTCTGGTCGAACGGATTGGCAATACGCCGCTGATCCGGCTGTCGCGGCTCGGGACTGAATTTCCGAACGTTCAGATTTGCGCCAAGGCGGAATGGTTTAATCCGGGCGGCTCGGTGAAAGACCGCGCCGCGTATTCGATGATTCGCGACGGCGAGCGGACCGGAAAACTGCGGCCCGGAAAAGTGATTCTCGACGCGACGAGCGGCAACACCGGCATCGCCTATGCAATGATCGGAGCGGCGCTCGGGTATCGCGTGAAGCTGTGCCTTCCGTCAAGCGCGTCGCCTGAGCGGAAGCACATTCTCGCCGCGTACGGAGTCGAGATTGTCTACACGCCGGGCGATGAAGGCACCGACGGCGCGATTCGGCGAGTAAAGGAAATCTACGACGCCGATTCCGAAAAGTACTTTTACCCGGATCAATACGGCAATCCGGCGAATACCGCGGCGCACTACACAACGACGGCTCCCGAAATCTGGGAGCAGACCGGCGGTCGGATCACGCATTTCGTCGCAGGGCTGGGCACGAGCGGAACGTTCGTCGGCACGACGCGGCGGCTCAAGGAACTGAATCCGCGCATCCGCTGCGTCAGCATGCAGCCGGATTCGGGCTTTCATGGCCTCGAAGGCTTGAAGCACATGCCCACGAATATCGTGCCTGCGATCTATGATCCGAATCTAGCAGACGAGAATTTGGAAGTGCAGACGGAAGCGGGTCAGCGAATGGCGAAGCGGTTGGCGCGCGAGGAAGGAATTCTGGTCGGCGTGAGCGCGGGAGCGGCGCTCTGGGCGTGCCTGCAAGTGGCGAAGCGCGTGCCGCGCAATGAACACGCGGTGATCGTTACGATTTTCCCCGATTCGGGCGAGAAATATCTGAGCGAGCGGTTCTGGAGCGAAGATTGAGCGTCGCACCGCTAAAGATTCGCGATCAACTGATCAAGCGAATCCAAGCGCATGGCGTGGAGACGTATCCGTACGAATGCTGCGGCGCGCTGCTGGGGCGCGATGGCGACGGCTCGCGCGAAGTGGCCGATCTGATGCCGCTAGAGAATCGGCGCGACGACTCGCCGCGCAACCGTTTTGAAGTGACGCCGGAGGATGTGCGCCTCGCGGAGAAAACGGCTCGCGAGAAGCGACTGGAGCTGATCGGGTGGTATCATTCTCATCCCGATGCGCCGGCGCGTCCGAGCGAGTACGACCGCGATCACGCCTGGCCCTGGTACAGCTACATCATCGTAAGCGTCCAGAAGGGCGTGCCGAGCGACACGACTTCGTGGCGCTTGCAAGACGATCGCGCCGCATACGATCCCGAGGAGATCGAAACCGTCGCGAATCCGGCGGGCATCTAATATCGAGGACGAGGAGAAAGCCGAATGGCAGTAAAGGTAATTATTCCGACGCCGCTGCGAGCCTACGCGGGCAAGCAGGAAAGCGTCGAAGTGCAGGCCGCGACGGTAGGCGAGGCCCTATCGGCCGTGACGACGAAATTCGCGGACTTGAAGAAGCATCTTTTCGCCGAAGACGGCAAGCTGCGGAGCTTTGTGAACGTCTATGTTAACGACGAGGACATCCGCTACCTGCAGAAAGATCAGACCAGCGTGAAGCCGGGAGACACGATCAGCATCGTGCCGTCAATCGCCGGAGGCGCTCGTAAGTAATCGCGTTTAGAACGGGGAGTTTTTCTATGGCAACGAAAATTGGAGTCACGCCAACGACGGGGGGCGGCGATAAGTCCAACGCGGCGCTATCGAAGGACGAGATTCTGCGCTACAGCCGCCATCTGATCATGCCGGAAGTCGGCATGGACGGTCAGCTGAAGTTGAAGCAGGCGCGAGTGCTGTGCATCGGCACGGGCGGGCTCGGCGCGCCGCTGGGACTTTATCTCGCTGCGGCGGGAGTCGGCCAGCTCGGCCTCGTCGATTTCGACGTAGTCGATTTCACGAACCTGCAACGGCAGGTTCTGTTCGGTTCGAGCGATGTGGGACGGCCGAAAATCACTGCGGCGGCCGATCGCCTGCGCAATCTGAATCCCGACATTCGAATCGATGCAATTGAAGAGCGACTGAGCAGCGAGAACGCGCTCGAGCTGTTCCGCGACTACGACATAATCGTCGACGGCACGGACAATTTCCCGACGCGCTATCTGGTGAACGACGCGTGTGTGCTGCTCGGCAAGCCGAACGTCTACGGCTCGATTTTCCGCTTCGAAGGGCAGATCACGGTGTTCGGATATCCGGATGGGCCGTGCTATCGCTGCTTGTATCCCGAGCCGCCTCCGCCGGGGCTTGTGCCGTCTTGCGCCGAAGGCGGCGTTCTGGGCGTCTTGCCGGGAATCGTCGGCACGATTCAGGCCGCCGAGACGCTCAAGCTGATTATCGGCAAGGGCCAGCCGCTCATCGGCCGATTGCTGCTGTTCGACGCGCTCGGAATGAAGTTCCGCGAGCTGAAGCTGCGCAAGAACCCGGACTGCCCGGTCTGCGGCACGAATCGCACGCTTACAAAACTGATCGACTACGCCGAATTTTGCGGCATTCGCGGCGAGGAGGCGCCGAGTACTGTGACAAACATCCCTGAGGTTACTCCGAAGGAACTGAAAGCGCGCCTCGACCGCGGCGACGATCTCTACATCCTCGACGTGCGCGAACCGCACGAATATCAGATCTGCAACCTCCACGGGCACTTGATTCCTCTCGGCGAACTGCCGCGGCGGGTTCACGAGCTGGACAGCTCGAAGGAAATCGTCGCGCACTGCCGCAGCGGAAAGCGCTCAGCCGACGCAGTGCAGTTCCTGCAAAAGGCGGGCTTCCGCAAGATATGGAATCTGAAGGGTGGTATCCTCGCCTGGTCGGACGAGGTGGACCCAACGATTCCGAAGTACTGAGATCAAGCAACCGCGTTACAGGAGGAGTGAATGGCCGCTACAAGGATTACGGTGCGCACGGACGGTTCCATCCGCGTTGAGGGCGACTTCGAGATCGTCGATCAGGATGGCAAGGTCTTCGGTCTGGGCGGACGCAACAAGATCGGTCTGTGCCGCTGCGGCCATTCCGAAACCAAGCCGTTTTGCGACGGCACGCACAAGAAAATCAATTTCCAGAGCACGATCCAGGCTTACGACATGCCGCCGGCTCCTCCTGTCCCACCCAAGCCCTGACCTTCTACGTCACTGAGACAGAAAGCACTTAGGCCTGCAATATTTGCAGTCCGCGACAGGCAATGTGTATCTTTTTGATACAGCAGCGACACCCCGCACCCAATTCCCCGCAGTAAATACGTATAGTTAAGTCGTACCGCCTGCTGTCTCACAACGGCATATCAAATGCTATTTGAGGGAGCGGGGCGGTGTCTGTCTCTGGGGGAAATGTGGTTCGCACGGGCAAATTCTGGGGGGACCTGCGGGTCCGGCTGGCGCTAGGCGGAGCGGCTGCTGCGGCCTACTGCGCCCTGCTGTGGGTCCTGCGCAGCTCTCCATATGCTGCCGAGCCCCTGCTCGACACCTACATCCAGATGGCCGGCAGCCTTATCGCCTTCACGTTTGCTGCAAACGCGATGGTGCGATTCCGGGGAACCCATGACCGGATGTCGCTAATTCTCGCGTTCGGGTTCGTCGTGGCGGGACTGATCGAGGCGGGAACGAGCATGACGTTTTACCGCGGAATGCTCGTGACGCCGTCTCTCGGCGACGACATCTCGGTCGGCTGGCTCGCGGGCCGGACGCTTCTGGGCATCGTTCTTCTGGCCGCGCTTTTGGTTGAGCGGCGAATCCCCGTGTCGCGCGAACCGGGAAAAGAAATTGCGGGCGTGACGCTGATCGTCGGCGCAGCCGCTTATCTGACGAGCGTCTTCTACTTCATGCTTCCCCACGCGCCCAAAATTCAGCCGGGAGCGCTGGTGCCCCGCCCGTCGGACTTGCTGCCTGCGGCGATTTACGTCGCGGCGACGATCGGATTCGGCTGGCGTCTGCGCCGAGCCAGCACTGCGCTCGATCGCGCCTTGTTTGTCGGCGCCGCACTTAATGTGATCTGCCACATCACGATCAGCCAGTCGCAGCGCGCGCTGGATGCGCCCTACACTCTGGCGCACGTTCTGATGGTGATGAGCTACGTGGTTGTGCTGGGCGGCACGCTGCTCGATAACGCCCAACTCTTCGATCAGGTAAGCCGCATGGCCGCATCGGACTCGCTGACGGGCTTGGCGAATCATCGCCGGTTGCTTGAAACGATCGAAAACGAGATTCAGCGGTCGCGCCGGACGCGCCGCAGTTTCGCCGTGCTGCTGTTCGATCTCGACGACTTGAAGAAAATCAACGATCGGTTCGGACATCTGACCGGCACTCGCGCGATCAAGCGCCTCGGCACAGTGTTGCGGAACAACAGCCGCGCGATCGACACGCCGGCGCGCTACGGCGGGGACGAATTTGCGCTCGTGTTGCCGGAAACGGGTCCGCGGCAAGCGGAGCAGACCGCAACGCGCATCTGCGAGCGGCTCGCTCAGGACGGCGAAGAACCGGGAATCACGGTAAGCGTGGGACAGGCCGTGTATCCGCAGGACGGCACGTCGATCGAACAGCTGCTCGGCGCGGCCGATCTGGCGCTCTACAGAATGAAGAGGCGCGATTCTGGCAAACTGCGCCTGCATCAAATCGCAGCCTGCTTGTAAGGGGTCACAGGGGGCGGAGATATGCCGTTGGGGATTGGGCTCCCCAAGTCCAAGAGGTTTTCCGTACTGCGTCGCGACGCGCGCGTGCCGATGGAAGTGCAAGTACAGATCAGCGGCCACGCGGTTCTTCCAGGCACAGAATCGACTTTTACCGAAAATGTGAGCGCGCGGGGAGCTCGCGTCTTGAGCACTCGCCGCTGGAAGATTAACGATCAGCTCGTGATTGCGACTGCGGCGGGTTCGTTTCGCGCGGTGGCGCGAGTTGCCTACTGCGAGACGGTTCCGCGGGCGGGTTTTGCGATTGGGCTCGAATTTACGGAACCGACCGGAAGCTGGGTCGTCAGCGGCGGAAATGCCGACTGATTCCCTCTCCTCGCAGTAGTCGAAGGCGCGCCGCTTCCCGTTTCAATCCCTATTGCACAAAGCCGACGTTGGGCTCCTGTCCCGACGGCGGACCTTCGGGCAGCGTGCCGAATTGCGCTTCGTACCGCGCCACATTCTCCTGCAGCGCTCGAAGCAGCCGCTTGGCGTGGCTGGGATTGACGATCAAGCTCGCGACCAGCTTGCCCTGCGGCACGGTTGGAAAGAGATAAATGAAATTCAGCGTGAATTCCTCGGCGTTGTGATGAACCACGACGAGATTGGAATACTGGCCGAGCAATTCCTTCTCGTCCGCTTTGATCTGCACCTGTTGTTGCTTCGGCGCTTCGGGCATCGCGCTCTCCTTATGCACCAACTGCGTGAATGCAAGCCACTATAGCAAAGCGGGAAATCTCAGCCGGATAATTTTTCGAAACAGTGAATCGCCGGAGGAGTTGACCTCGCAACAAGTTAAGCGTAGTTTATGTTGGGAGTTTAGCTCGGTTAACATGAAACGTTCGAAGAAAGATTCGCCGGCGCCGTCTTTTGGACCAGCCCATCCCACCACGGATGTGGCGGCCGCGTCTCCGATCGCACACGATCTGGCGGGGCTGCTCACGCACGAGGACGTGGACCGCGCGCGCGACCGCTGGCGCGTCAGCCGCGCACGCTGGGCCGAGCGCCGGTCGAAAATCCTCGGCAGGTTTTCGGTCCTGTGGCTTTTGGTCGGGCCGGGTGTGCTGGTCTTCCTCGGCGAAAACGACGCGCCCAGCATGCTTTCCTATTCGGCCACGGGCGCGCGGTTCGGCATCGGCTTCTTCATTCCGTTTGTCGTGCTCACGTTTGCGATGGGGCTCGTTGTCCAGGAAATGACCGTGCGGCTCGGCGCTGTCACGCACCGGGGCCACGCGGAATTGATTTTCGACCGCTTCGGGCAATTCTGGGGCTTCTTCGCGATGGGCGATCTGGTGATCGGAAATTTCCTGACACTGGTGACGGAGTTCATCGGCATTCGTGCCGGACTGGGATTTTTCGGCGTCCGGCCCATTGTCGCCGTCGGCGTAGGGCTCGCGGTCGTGTTTGCTGCGATCACGACGGGGCGCTACTGGACCTGGGAACGTATCACCATGGGCCTCGCGATCTTCAATGCCCTGTTTGTGCCGGCGGCAATTTTAGCGCACCCGAATTGGGCGGCGGTCGGCCGGTCGCTTCTGACGTGGTCTCCCCTGCCGCACGGAAATTCATTCGACATCCTGCTTCTGATCCTCGCGGACATCGGCGCGACAGTGACGCCCTGGATGATTTTCTTTCAGCAGAGCGCGGTGGTGGACAAAGGCATGCAACCGCGCGACATCGGCGCCGGTCGATTCGACACCGCTCTTGGAGCTTTGCTCGCGGCGACGTTCGGCGTTGCGGCGATACTTGCGACCGTGCCGTTGTTTCATCATGGCATCGACGCTTCGCAATTCGAAGCGGCTCAATTTGCCGAAGCGCTCGAGCCGTGGATCGGGCATATTGGAGCAACTCTTTTCGCATTGGGAATCTTCGAAGCGGGAATCGTGGCGGCGATCGCGATTTCGACGTCGTCTGCGTACGCATTCGGCGAAGTGTTTCAAACCGGACACAGCCTCAACCGGCCGCTGCGTGAGGCGTGGCCGTTTTATTCGACGCTGCTCGGATCGGCGTGCGCCGCGGCGGCGCTCGTGTTGATTCCGCATGCGCCGCTCGAATTCATCGTGCTGATCGTGAATGTGATTGCGGTGCTGGCGATGCCGCCGGCGCTCGCATTTCTGCTTCTGCTTGTGAACGACCGCGAAGTGATGGGCGATCAGGTGAACGGATTTTGGGAAAATACCGCAGCCATTGCGGTCACCGTCGCGTTAATTTGCGCCGGGCTCGGGTTCGGCGTCGCGACGGTGATTCACATGAGCTGAGGGCCTTGACGAATAGGGCGGAGGCTGGAATTGAAGGCTGAACACGTGAAATCATCGAACGCAGAAATGGGGATTGGCGAGAAGGCATTCGAGTCAACCGCGGGCCAGGCAGAGAAGCTGGATCTAAAGCATCCGGACGCAGTCCTCTCGCTCCTTGAGGCTGACCAGGTAGTCGCCGCCAAACAGCGAATGCACTTCGGCCGGCGGAAGCTCTCCGTGGGCGTACGCATGCTGCTGTGGGGCTTGCGCATTTACGTGGTCGCGATGCTGGTGATCGTTCTCATCTCTGCATTTCGAGCCATCCATTCCGCACCTTGAGCCACTGATCACCTCCCCGTGCCTGCTGAGCCGCGACCACATCGAGCTCGATCCTCATTGGGAAATTTCGCACGCATGTGGGAGAATTTCGATTGATCGAGCGATCGAATCCGCACCGGAGGCCACTCCGCCATCGCGCCGCAGACGCACTTGCCCGCAGCGGGTAAAAAATCCAGCTCCATTGGAATCGTCGTGATTTTCACTGTGTTTGTTGCAGCGGTAGCGGCGCTGATTTTCGCGATGCAAAACTGGACCAGCCTCGCGAAGGCGCGAAGGCTGAAAAATCCAATTCCGCCGACATCCGAAGCTATCGCCGCGGGAATGCAGGATTACAAGAATCACTGTCAGAGTTGCCACGGGCAGTACGGCGACGGCAAAGGGGAAAAGGCAAGCGAGCTTTCGGTCGCGCCCGGCGACTTCACGGACGCCTCGAAGATGAACACGCTCACCGACGGAGAGCTTTACTGGCAGATCACCAAAGGCCGGCGTCCCATGCCCGCGTTCGCGGACAAGCTCAGCGAAGAGCAGCGCTGGCAATCGGTCGACTACATTCGCACGTTTGCGCGGAAACCGGCGGGATCGGCGCAACCATAGGCCGTGCGACCCGCGCCGCTTATTTCACCTTCGCAAGAGCCTCTGAAACTTCCTTCATGTCGGGCACGGTCGGGATGTCGTAATTCTTGAACCACGCGACGTTACCGTTGCGATCGACGATGGTGATGGCGCGCCCCGTGATTCCCTTGTCGGCGAGATACACTCCGAATTTGTCGGCGACGGCGCCGCGCGGATGAAAATCGGCAAGCAGCGGGTAGTGGATGCCCATCTTGTCGGCAAAGGCCTTGTGCGACCAGACGCTATCTACGCTGAGGCCCAGCACCTGCGCGTCGAGCTTTTCAAAGCTCTTCAGGTCGTTGACGAAGCAGGCATGTTCGTTCGTGCAGATCGGGCTCCAGTCCAAAGGATAAAAGACGATGACGACGTTTTTCTTGCCGCGAAAGTCCGAAAGCTTTACTTCTTTTTGACTTTGATCTTTCAGAGTGAAATCCGGCGCTGCTGCGCCCACAGAAAGTGCCATGCCAAGCCTCCTCGATCGCTCACGCGAAGATTCGAATTCGGAAACCCGTCAGAGTTGGGTCATCATCATAGCCGAAGCGGCATCACCGGACAAAGAAAAGCCTCTCCGGTTATCGCCGGAGAGGCTGGCAGAAACGCGGGGCGAGCCGATATGACTTACTGCGGCTTGGGCGCGGTGGTTCCCGGAGCGGGTTTCGGCGCCGGCTTCGGAGCCGTCGGCGTGGTCGACGACGAGGTGCCCTTCACCGGGTAGCTTTGGTCGTAGAGATGGATGATATCCTGCGTCACGTCGATTTGGTTCGCGGCGTAAATCACCGGAGTTTGCTGCGAAGAAGTGTCGAGGATGACCGCGTACCCGTTTTCCTTCGAGTATTTGTCGAGCACGTCGATCATCTTCCGGCCGATGCGATTCACGACGTCCTGCTGGGCGTCCTGTGTGTCTTCCTGGAATTCCTGCTGCTTTCTCTGAAAAGTGCGATTCAAACCATCGTACTGCCGCTGGAGCCGGGCTTTCTCTTCGTCGCTGAGCGTCGTCTGCCCGCTCTGCAGCCGATTGTTGATTTCCTGTCCCTGCTTCTGCAAAGTTTGAAGTTCCGCAGTGCGCGGAGCGAACTGCGACTGCAATTCCGCAGCGGCCTGCTTGCCCTCGGCCGTGCTGGCGATTGCGGCCTGAATGTTGATGACTCCCACTTTCATTGTGGGCGCCGACGCGGCCGCAGTGCCCGCCTGGCCCCAAACCACCGGCGTCGCCAATAAGATGGCCAGGGCCGGTACTGCCATTCGAATCTTCATTCTCACTCCTCGCTCAGATATGCTGAGAAACTGACGTAATCGAAATCGCGCATTATAGCTGTCCGTTTAGACCACGGTCAAGCCGCCGTTGGTTGCCCGTGCGATTAGTGCGGCAAAGGTATCAACAGCACCTGATTGTTGTCTTCGTCCACCAGTACAGCGAGATTCAGGATCGGATCGACCGCCACCGCATTAGGTCCGAAGACTGGCGCCGTGGCTTGCGTCCCTCCCAGGCCGATCACCGTGCGGACCTGCGGGCCGAGGCAGTTCGGCGCCCCGACGGACGGCGGGCACACGTACGACAGCACCGACATCGTGTGGCTCACCGAGTTTACGGTCACGAGCGTGCTGTCCTGGTAGTTGTAATCGAGCGACGAGGGACCAATTCCCACTCGGACCGGCGTCTCGAGGAACGTGGCCGGATCGATCAGCACCACTTCATTTACGAGGCTGTTCGCCGCGAGGAAGATCTGGTTCACGGGATCGAATACAATGCCGCTCGGATTCTCGAGGTTGGAAGCGCGTCCCACGATGTTTCCGCCTCCCGTCACATTGAGAAAGTCGACGGCACTCGTGGCCGAATCGGTTGCCACAGCGGCGTAGGGGAACAGCGGATTCGGATCGACGGCGACTGCAACCGGATTCTGGTCGATCGGCAGGCTGGTAGTCGAAGCCGGCGACGCCACGGAAAGCCCAATGAAGCTGACGGTCCCCGTTGATGTGGAGCTTGTAGGATTGGTGTTCGTCACGACTCCCAATTCGGTGTCCTGATTGATTGCGACGCCGGTCGGAGCCGTGCAGGCCGCGCCGCAGAGCGCGACACCCACGGGCACCTTCGTTTGCGTGACGTCGACAACCGTCGCGTCGTTGCTTCCGGTGTTCGCGACAAGGGCAAGCCCTGCGCGAGGAAGCGCGGCAACTCCGGTCGGTGTGGTGCCAACGGTAATCGGCCCGCCCACGACACCGATCGTTCCCGCGGGTGTCTGGAACTGTCCCACCGGCGTCTGCGTTGTAAGGGCGACGAGCGAAACCGTCCCGTCGGTCGAGTTGGTCACGACGGCCAGGTCGCGATCCGTATCGATCGCGACGCCGACCGGAGCTTTGCCGACGGGCACGGCCTGCACCACCGCGAGATCTGTGACATTTGATACCAAACCGCCCGCGTTCTCGACTTGAACCGAGTATCGCCGTGGTACGGTCAACATAGCGCCCGGCACGCACGCATCGATTTCGCGCGAACTCACCACATTGACGGTGCAGGCGCCGCCGGATGATAGCGCTTGCCCATCCAGCAACACTTCCGAGTTGCCAGCCACAAATCCGGAGCCGAGAATCTTCAGCTGGACATTCGCCGCGCCGGTTCCTCCGAAAGCGATCGCCGGACTGGCGTCCACAATCTGCAAAGAATTGATCGTGGATCCCAGAGAGACGATCGATACCGTGCCATCTGCTTGATTGGTGACGACAGCCTGATTGGTCACCTGGTCCACCGCAACTGCCTGGGCGCTAGGCGAGCTTCCCAAACCTGTAACGGTTTGCAGTACCGTGCTGTTTTCCAAATCGACGATCTCGGCAGTCGATGAGGAGCCAACCGCAATTCCGACATTTTCGAGGGCGCTTGCAGCGGCTGCTCCAAAACCTTTTTGGTTAAACGCGACTCCGCCTTCGAATACCGTGTTGACGTCGTAATTCAGAAGGCTAAAGGTGATCAGTGTACCGGTCTGAGGATTGCTCAGGAAAGCCTCGTGCGTTTCGGTGTTGATGCCGATTCCCTGCACCGTCGTGCCGAGCGATATCGTTCCGACTACCTGCGGGGCACGGCCGCTCGGCTGTCCGGCGCTCGCGTTGAAGCCCAGATCGACCAAACTCACAGCCCCGGCGCCGCCCGGCGCGACAACAGCCCAGTTCAGCCGCGGGTCAATCGCGACGGCCGGATTTGCGCCGGTGCCAAAGGAAACCAGGCCGCCCCCGACTTGCTGGACGATCGTCGGCGTTCCGCTTGAAAGATCCAGCACCGTTGCCTGGTTCGTCGATTGATATGCGACGAGCGCGCGGTGGGTGATCGGGTTGATGCCGATTGCAAACGGAATCGGAGACGTATTCGCTGGACCGATTGAAACCGAGAGCGGCAACCCGACGACTGCCCGTGTCTTCAGATCAACGGCAGAAACCGTCTGGTCGGTGCTGTTGACGACGAGCGCGATGGGATCGGGCAGCATGTCATCCACCGCCACACCGGTCGGCTCGTTGCCAACGGCGATCGCGCCGCCGACGACGGCATCGGTCGCGAGATTAATCAGCGAAATCGTGTTGCCGTCTGTATTGGCGACCACGGCGAATCCATCGGCTTCATCGATTGCGACCGCAGAGGGGCCCGCCCCGACTGCCACAGAAGTAAGCGGCGAGGAATTGATCGAACCGGGAACCGGCGTGACGCCCAAATTCAGCGACGACATGTTCGGCCCGGCAATCACTCCCGCGTTCGTGACCGTAATCGGATATAAACCCGGAGTCCCAAGCGTATTGGCCGGAACTGCCAGGGACAACTGGCGGCTGCTCGTCACTGTGGCGCTGACCGGCAGCCCGTTGAAAGTCGCAGTCGTCGAGCTTGGCGAATAGAAACCGCCTGTCAGCAGAACCGTGGCACTCGAGGCCGGATTTTGCGCAACGCTGTCCGGCGAAGAACCAACCACAGCCGGACGCACCGCAATGACATTGAGATTCGCCAGCCCCGGCGGGTTTCCTTCCTGATCCTGGACCTCGACTGGAATTGTTCCTGCTTGAGCCAATTGCGCAGCGGGGATTGTGGCGCGGAGCGCCGTCGTACTCAGGAAGACGACGTTCGTGGTGGGCAATTGCACGCCACCGACGAAAACCTCGGTGGTCGAGAGAAAGTTTGTGCCTGTCAGGTAGACATCCTGCTGCGCGGATCCCTGCGCGACCGTGCCCGGATTGATCTTCGTCACCGTGGGAGCCACATCAGCTACTACAGACACGTTCGCGGTTGCGCTTTGATTTTGGTCCGCAGCCGAGATCGCCTGCAGAGTGAACGACACGGGAGCGCCGGGCGCCTGGTACAGCCCGCTTGGACTGATCGAACCGGCGTTCATGATGCCGCACGTAAGTGATCCGCCGTTGCCGCTCTGGCAGAGCGACAGCGATACGGCCTGATTGTTCGTGCCGGTGACTGTAACGATGAACTGAAACTGTTCTCCCGTCCCCAGGTTTACGCTAGAGGGTGTGATTTTCACCCGGATTCCGGAATCGATGATCACCGTAAACGTCCCGAAAATGGTCGGCTTGATGCAGCTGGTGGCCACTACGAGAAAGCCATCAGGCTGGGGAGGCCCCGCCGGCGCAGTGTAAAGTCCGGTGGGAGTCATCGTGCCGAACCCAATCAATGGACTGGAGACCTTGGGTATGCTGCATTGCGTCGGACCAACTCCCTGGGTGCAGTCCGTCGGAGCGATGGTCGTTGAAGGCGGGTTGGTCGGTTTGCAGATCTGCCAAAAGACGTTGGTCGACGAGGCTCCCCTGACTGTCGCTACAAACTGCGCTGATGTGTTTTCCAGCAGCGTCACCGACGTGGACGAAGCGCCGGTGACGGTCGTGCCCACCAAGACGGACACGACCGTGGAGTTCGAGCTGCAACTGGAAGTGAGTACGGCGAAAAGCAAAATCGCCCCGATTCCCCACGCTTTCATTTGGCTTCCTCCGACCATTGCTCCTCGGTGCTAGCGGCGCCCCCGGGCGCCGCATCATCAGAATGTACGGCTTACGGCAAAGCGCAGAGTGCGCGCCGCCTCAAATAGGCTCGGCGCAACCGTCTGTTGCGATCGCGTCGCGATCAGGAAATTCTCAATAGACGGCACAATCTGCGATTGGAAAACTCCCAACTGCTGCAGGGCAAGCCGCTCCTCGGGAGGGATATAAAAAGCCCCCTCCGGCGGCTCGACAGTCCGATTGAAGCGCAGGTAATTGTACGCGTAGTAGATGCGAAACGGCGCTTGAATGATCGGAATCTGGATCCCGACTTCGAGTCCGGCCGACGTGTGCGGGTGGAAGTTCGTGCCGCGAGCGATTTGAAGATTGTGCGGAATATTCACGCACGGCGTCCCCGGCAAGCACGGGAAATCGGCGTTGGGATATTGCTGCTGGAGAAGCGCCGTCGCCGAAGGATCGAGCTGAAGTTGCGAGCGGTTCAAGAGTCCCACCACGCCGAAATCATTGAAGATGCTCAGCGTGACGTAGTTCTTGTAGATCGGGATCCGATACTCGAAGTTGCCTATCGCCTGCGCATCGCCGCCGGGGCGAATCGGCACGAACTCCAGCACGTTCACCGGCAGTTGTACCGGAGTCGGCAGGCCCTGCGAATTCAAGATTTGCGGATTGAAATATGTGATCGTAGTGGTCGTCGAGAACGGAATGAACACGAACGGCGAGATCGTGTAAAAGTCGAACCCTCGCACATCCTGCTCACCGCCCGCGTAGAAGCGGTTATTCGGCGGCACCTCTTTGCCGCCGTAGCCGGTGACGTAGCTGCCCTTGAAATGCAGCGCGATCGTGTTCCTGTTGTGGTAAGCCGGATGGAAATACGACATGTCGACGACGTTGTTGATCGTGTTGACGTTGCCCCCGAGCGGGCCGCCCGAAAATGTCGCGCCGTATGAAAAGCTTTTTCCGTGCGTCGGAAAGATGGGGCTGTCGCGCGTATCGCGCGTGATCGTCGGCGTTATCTGGCTAATCCGGATCCCGTTCAGCGCCGAGGGGCCCGCGAGACTCGTGAATTTCGTGAATTCGAACAGCAGCGTCGCGGCTTGGCTGAACGGCGTGATGTTCGTGGAGGACCAGCCGTAATTCAGGCCAATGCGCGTAAATGAGAGCTTCCGCAGCGGCTCGCTTGCAAAGACTGTGAATCCCTGGGAATCCGTGTTGTAGTTTTCCTGGAGCGCGGGATCGATCGCAATCGGCACTCCTGTGAGAATGCCTTCCTGGCGCGCCGTGTTGTAATCGAACTTCGATTTGAAGACGGTGAAGCCGGTGGCAATCGGCCGGTCGAAGAGGTACGGCTCTGTGAATCCGAACTGAATATTGGTCTGGATGTTGCCAACCTGCGCCGATAGTGTGAGCGTTTCGCCGAGGCCCAGGAAATTGTTCGTCTGGTATGAGAATCCGATGAAGCTTCCGGCCAGACCGCTCACGCCGCCCGAGAAGCTGATCGACTGCTTGCCTTTCTCTTTTACCTTGAGGCGGATGTCGACGGTGCCGGCTTTGACATTGCGCTTCAGCTCAGCGTTCTCCGGCTTGATCGTGTCGAAGTATCCGAGCTGATTGAGCCGCAGAATGCTCAGCTCCCAGAGGCGGTTGTTGAACACTTGCCCTTCATCCAGCAGTAGCTCGCGCCGGATGACTTTGTCCCGCGTCGTCGTGTTGCCGGAAAACTCGATGCGGCGGACAAAATATTGCTTTTGTTGGTCGAACACGAGCGCCAGATTCACCGTTTTTGTGTCGTCGTGGACGTCGAATTCGGGTTCCGTCGTGAAATCGATGTAGCCGAACTCTCCGTACAGTTTCTTGAAATTGTCAAAGGACTTCCGGATCTTGTCGGCGTCGAAAATGTCGCCCTGCTTCAAAGGAAACACGCGCGAGAGGACGTCCGGCTTGAATATCAGCCCCTGATCCGGATCGGCGCTGCGGAACGTCAGCTTGCCCATCCGGTACTGTGCGCCTTCCGAAATTCGGATCGTAAAGTTGGTAACCTTTCCATGCTTCGCGCCGATTCCAGGTACGGGCAGCGGGACGCCGGGCTTGTTTTCATCCACGGTCTGAATGTCTTTACCTGTCGGCTCCTGGACAACCACCTTGAAGTATCCGTGGTCCTGATATAGCCCTCGGATGCCTACTTCCAGGTCCTCTTCCAATTTCTGCTGATTGAAAGTCTTCGCCATAACCGGAATGTCGAAGATCCCGAGCGGAATTCCATAAGGTCTGTCGTGCTTCATGGCGCGAATCAGCTTTCGCGTCGAAAATGCATGGTTGCCGACGATCGTAATCGTTCCGACCTTGACCTTCGGGCCCTCATTGATATTGAAAACCAGCTTGACGGCGTTCGTGGCGGGAATTCTTTCGTAGGTGGGCTTTACGGTGGCGAATTGGCGGCCGTGTTCAGCGAGCAGTTCCTTCAGCACAACTTCGGCACGCTTGATCTTGGTCGGATCAAACTGGCTCTCGACCGTGAGTCCGACCTTCTTATCCTTGTATGCGTCGAGGATGTCCGATTCGGTGATCGATTTGTTGCCCTTGTACTCGATCCGGCGAATGATGGGCCGCTCGGTGACGCGGAAAATGATGATCTTGCCATTCGGCCGCTCGGGATCGTCCTCCACCTCGAGGCGGACGTCCTCAAAAAACTGCGTGTTCCAAAGCGCTTGAAAATCGCGTCGCAAGGTGTCCAGATTGTAGGGATCGCCTACGTGGGAAAAGATGCGCGTGCGCAATGCCTCGCGTTGGATGCGGCGGGTGCCGAGGAAATCGATGCGGGTGATGATGTACTGAGGCTGATTGGATGCCTGTTGCGGCCGGGCCCAAGCGGCGTCGCTAAGAGCGAGGAAGAGAAGACACACCACCGCGGCGGTTCTCGGCACGCGCAGAAATATCTTCCCTCTGGCGGCCATGAATCCGTTCAAGGCCGCAGTTCCCCGCCCAAGATTTTATGCTCCCCCGCCAGATCGATTCCGCGGTTCTGACCCGGCTAGCGCGTGTAGGATTCCCTAGTGGGCCACCGGGGTTGCTTCCGCCACGGGACGGAACGACAGACCCTCGCCGGAGAGAAAAACTTCCAGCGTCGCAGGTGTCTGCAATCCGCCCTGTATGAGGGCTTCCGACAGTGGATCTTCTACGTACTTCTGCAGCGCGCGCCGGAGCGGTCGCGCGCCGTAATTTCGGTCGCTGCACGTCTTCTCAAGAATCCACTGGCGCACTTCCGGCGTCAGCGCGATCTGAACCTGCCGGTGCACCAGCGTGTCATTGATCTGTCCCACGAGCAGATCGATGATGAGAAGCAGATCGTTGTCCGTCAAAGAATTGAACAAGATCACTTCGTCAAGACGGTTCAAAAACTCCGGATTGAAGACGCGCTTCACTTCCGACATCACCATGTCGTCCTGACTCTTCGCCGCCGCAATCTCGTCGGCCGACTGGAAGCCGAGGCCCGACTGCTTCTGCAATTGCCGCGCCCCAATATTCGACGTCAGGATGATGATGGTATTCCGGAAATCGACGGTGTTGCCTAGACCGTCGGTCAACTGCCCATCCTCGAAAACTTGCAGCAGGATGTTATAGACGTCCGGATGCGCTTTTTCAATCTCATCGAGCAAAATTACGGAATAGGGGGTCCGCCTCACCCGTTCGGTGAGCTGTCCGCCCTCTTCGTATCCCACGTATCCCGGAGGCGCGCCGATCAGCTTCGACACCGAGTGCTTTTCCATGTACTCGGACATGTCGAATCGGATCAGCGATTTTTCGCTGCCGAACAGGAACTCGCCCAGCCTTCGCGCGACTTCCGTCTTTCCAACGCCGGTCGGCCCGAGGAACAGGAAGCATCCCACCGGGCGGCCCGGAGCCTTTAGCCCCGCACGGCTGCGTCGGATGGCGCGCGCAAGAGAAGTAATCGCCCGTTCCTGGCTGATGATGCGCTTGTGCAGCTCTTCCTCGATGCGCATCAGCTTCTGCTGCTCGTCTTCCTTGATCGAAGTGACCGCAATACCCGTCCAGCGCGCAACCACTTCCTCGATGTCCTCGCGCGTGACGACGCCGGTCGTCGAATCATCGATCTTGAGCTTTTCGCGAAGTGTGCGCAGGTGCTCTTTTTCCTTGCGCTCTTCCTCCGAGTAAAAGCGCGCCTTTTCGAACTCGTGGTTGGCGATCGCCGTTTCCATGCGGTGCGTGATGAACTTCACACGCTTCTGCACTTCGGAAACCTCGTCGGGAAGCATCGCCTGGCGCAGCTTCACGCGCGCGCCGGCTTCATCGAGCAGATCGATCGCCTTGTCCGGCAGGAAGCGATCCGGAATATACCGGTTCGAGAGATAGACGGCGTAGCGAATCGCCTCTTCGGTGTAGCTCACCGCGTGGAATTTTTCGTAGCGGTCGCGCACGCCCTGCAGGACGTGGATCGTCTCTTCTTCGTTGGGCGCTGAAACCTTGACTGCCTGGAAGCGCCGCTCGAGCGACCGATCCTTCTCCACGGATTTGCGGTACTCGGCAGGAGTCGTCGCGCCGATACATTGAATTTCGCCCCGGCTGAGCGCCGGCTTCAGGATGTTGGCGGCATCAAGCGATCCTTCCGCCGAGCCAGCGCCAACAAGTGTGTGCAGCTCGTCGATGAAGACGATCGCGTTCTGGCTCTCCATCAATTCTTTCATGATCGTCTTCAGGCGCTCTTCAAATTGCCCGCGGTATTTCGTTCCCGCGACAATCAGGGAGAGGTCGAGCGAAAGAATCCGCTTGTCCGCCAGGAAAGGCGGCACGTCGCCGTCCGCAATCCGCTGCGCCAGCCCTTCGACGATTGCCGTCTTGCCGACGCCCGGCTCGCCGATCAGCACGGGATTGTTCTTCGTGCGGCGGCACAGAATCTGAATTGACCGCTCCAGCTCGTTCTCTCTCCCGACGAGCGGATCGAGCTGACCCTCCATCGCCGCTTGCGTAAGGTCGCGGCTGAATTCTGCGAGCAACGACGCTTCTTTTGGCCGGTTCACAGGCACCTTCTCTCCCCCCGCGCTGCGCGCCATTTCCTCGCGCACGGTGGAAAGCCGCAATCCCCGCTCCAGCAGGATTTCGGCGCCAAATGACTTTTCCTCCCGCAAGACTCCCAGGAGGAGATGTTCCGTTCCCACGTGTTTATGACCGAGACGCTCCGCTTCCTCCGCTGCGTAGTTGAGGATGCGTTTGCATTCCTGACTGAGAGGAACTTCTACCGAAGTGGAAATCCGTTCGCGCACGGTAATGCGCGATTCAATCTCTTTGCGGATCGACTCGATGGACCCGTGCGTGCGCAGAAAGCGGTTGGCCAGAGCTTTGTCCTCGCGCAGAAGCCCGAGCAGCAGGTGCTCGGTCTCGATGTACGGGCTGCCGTACTGGCTCGCTTCGTACCGCGCAAAAAAGATTACTCGACGAGCTTTCTCTGTGTAGCGTTCGAACACGGTTTACGCACGTCCTCCCTGGATTCGATCCCCAATGCCCCGCGCCGATGACGCAGTGGCTGCCTGCGTTTCCTCCCCCGGAGTCAGTTTCCCATGCTCCAGGGCAAACACACGATCGGTGCGCCGCGCCAATGACAGATTGTGTGTCGCAAGAACCGAAGTCAAATGATGGGTCCGATGGAGGCGCTCGATCAGCTCGAAAACCGCTTCGGCGCTCCGCTCATCCAGATCCCCGGTGGGCTCATCCGCCAGGAGCAGCACCGGTTGATTTACCAGTGCGCGCGCGATCGCCACGCGCTGCTGTTCCCCGCCGGAAAGCTCCGCGGCGCGCTGCCCCGCGCGACCGGCAAGCCCCACCTCGCCCAGCCATTCCTTCGCCGCTTGAAGCGATCGATCCAGCGACTGGCCTCGAACCAGCAGCGGCATCGCCACGTTCTCCGCCGCCGTGAAATCCGGCAGGAGATGGTGCCGCTGCCACACAAACCCTACCGCCCCGTTTCGATATTCAGCCAGTTCTGCCTCTCGAAAAGCCCGCAGCGAATTTCCGGCGAAGTATACTTCACCGCTTGTTGGAGTGTCCAGCGCGGCCAGCAAATGCAAAAACGTGCTCTTCCCTGCGCCGGACGGCCCGACGATCGAAACCATCTCGCCGCGTTCGATCGAGAAATCGATCCCGTCGAGCGGCACAATTTCTTGCGAACCGGAGTGGAAGGATTTGCGAAGGTTTGCGACGCGCAGCACGACAGTCGAGGCTGTGGTGTCTCCCGGGGGGATGTCTTCTACGGCAACACCCGTATTGGCCTGCCTCAGCGTCACTGCATCCTCTATCTCATTTTAGATGCCGAACCGGGCTGCCGGTATGTCCTTATATTGCAACGCGGCAGCGAGTTCGGGCCGGACACCTCAATCCAAACAATTTCCCACTTTTCCCCTGGCACTTCCCGCGATCTTGGGCCGTCCGGCCGACCCTTGATTCCTCGTGTTTCACCCTCTACTTGCCGATTCAATTTTAGCACGCAGCCAACTCTGCAAACGAGTCGAAACCGCTCGAAAAACGCAAATAATTTGAGGGTTGGAGCGCTTTATTCGCGTGATTCAAATTTCAAATCTTTCGCGCGGCGAACGCACGAACGCGGCTATTCGAATCTGAGAATCTCGACCGGCAAGATGCGCGCGGCGGAGCGCGCCGGCAGAATCGTTGCGGCAACGCTGATGGCGAGCGCCGCGACGGCAATCCAAATGGCATCGAAGCCGTTGGCGCGAAATGGCACGTACGGAATCGCGTACACCTCGGGGTTGAGGGGAATCAGTTTCCACCGGTTTGCAATCCACGCGACGCCGTATCCGACGATCAATCCCGCGATGATTCCGACGGCGCTGACGGCCAGACCCTGCAACAAGAAAATGCGTCGAATCTGTCCGCGGCGTGTCCCCATCGTCATGAGCACGGCGATGTCTCGCGCGCGGTCGGTGACCGTCATGGTCAGCACGACGAGAATGTTCAGGCCTGCGACGAATGTAATCAGCCCGATGAAGAGTGCCGTCACGAGCTTCTCGAGGCTTAGCGCGCGAAAGAGCGCGCGATTTTCATCCATCCACGTGGTGGCCATGAAGCCCGGCCCGGCGTGGCGAACCAGATCATCGGCCACCTCCCGCGCATCGTCGAGCTTTGTGACGCGGACTTCGAGCAAGCTCACCACGTCGCCCACCCCAGCCAGCGTTTGGGCAGATGAAAGCGTCACGAAACCCCAGTTCGCATCGTAGTCGTAGAATCCAGAGTCGAAAATTCCGCCGACACGAAATCGCTTGGCCCGCGGCAGCAATCCGAACGGCGAGAGATTTCCCTGCGGGCTGGTGAGCGTGACATAGTCGCCCGCCGAGACTTTCAGTTCCTCCGAGAGAATGCGGCCGATCAGCAGCACGGGACTTCCATCCGCGTCCGGGGCGAAAGTGGCGGTTCCCGCGACCACGTGACGTAGCGCTTCGCCCGCCTGCTTCGCCAGATCGGGATCGACGCCCTTCAGCACGATTCCCCGCGCGCGGCCGCCGCACGAAAGTAAAACGGTGTTGTAAATCGCCGGCTCGATCGATTTCACACCCGGCGTGTTGCCGAGCCGCGCCATTAATCCGCGATAGTCGCGGATTCCCTGTGGGCTGAGCGGCTTCAGATTCACGTGCGCGGTGACGCTCAGGAGCCGGTCGCGAATTGCCTGGCGAAATCCCGTGTTCATCGAGAGCGCGATCACGAGTGTGGTCACGCCCGCGGCCACTCCCAGCACGGCAAGCAGCGTCACGAGCCGCAGCACCGCAGGCCGGTTCGGCGACCGCAGATACCGCAACGCCACCAGCCATTCGAACTTCATTTTCGTTCTTGTCCGTGGGACGATCCCGATTCGGCGGTGGCCTCAGCGCGCAACAGGGGGAACAAAATCACTTCGCGAATGGCGTGCGAATCCGTCAGCAACATCACCAGGCGGTCGATGCCGATTCCCTCGCCTGCAGTCGGCGGAAGGCCGTGGCTTAGCGCCCGAATGTAATCGACGTCGACTTCTTTCGGTGCCTCGCGCCCGCCCTTTTCCACCTGCGCGCGGAAGCGGCGCTCCTGGTCGTCGGGATCATTCAGCTCTGAAAACCCGTTCGCGATTTCCATCCCGGCGATGAAAAGTTCGAAGCGCTCGGTGAGCGACGCATCGTCGTCGCGGCGTTTCGCCAGCGGCGAAATCTCCGTCGGAAAATCGTAAATAAACGTCGGCTGAGCGAGATGCTTCTCGGCGACCGCTTCAAAGAGCTCTCCGGTGAGTTCGCCGTCGGAAACGGATTGGCCGCAAAGAATGGGTTCGGCGCCGGTAGAGCTCGCAAACACGTTGTAGCGCTCGGCTGCTCCGGCTGGACCCCGCTTCTGACCAAGCTCGGCCACCGTCGGCGGCGTTCCCGCCGCGGCAGGCCAATATTTACGAATTGCCTCGCGCATCGAGAGCCGTTCAAACCGCGCAAAATCGATTTCCGTTTCACCGTATTTGACTCGCGTGCTCCCGCAGATCCGAGTGGCCAGTTCATGCAGCATGTCGCCGGTCACATCCATCAACTCGTAGCCGTTGCTGTAAGCCTGATAAAACTCGAGCATCGTGAACTCGGGCTGATGGATCGCGTCGATTCCCTCATTGCGAAAATTCCGGTTGATCTCGTAGACGCGGTCGAATCCGCCCACCACCAGCCTCTTCAAATACAGTTCCGGGGCGATGCGCAGATACAAATCCATGTCGAATCGGTTGTGATGCGTGATGAAAGGCAGAGCCGTGGCACCGCCCACGATGGGATGCATCATGGGCGTTTCGACTTCGAGGTAACCTCGCGAGTCGAGGAATCGGCGAAGTTCCTGAATGATTTGCGCGCGTCGCACGAAGATTTCGCGTGCACGCTCGTTCACCAGCAGATCGAGATAGCGGCGGCGATAGCGAAGCTCGACATCCGCCAGACCGTGCCACTTCTCCGGCAACGGCAGAAGCGCCTTGGTCAGCAACTCAAGTTGCTGCACGCGTACGGTCAGTTCGTTCGTCTTCGTGCGGAATAGTTCGCCCGACACGCCGATAATGTCGCCCAGGTCCAAGAGCTTGAAGAGCTCGAATCCCTTCTCACCGACCACATCGAGCCGAACGTAGATCTGCAGTTTCTCCCCGTCTCCCGCCAAGTGCGCAAATGCTGCCTTGCCTTGCCGCCGCAGCGACACGATTCGGCCTGGTACGCGCACCTGGACTGCCGCTGCCGCGAACTCCTCCGCGTTCATCCGGCCATACTTCTCCACAATCTGCCGCACCGAGTGAGTCAGATTGAACCGATGGGGATGGGTCGCGTAACCCAATGTCTCGATTTCAGTTAGCTTCTTGCGACGCTGCTGGAACTGGTCGAGTGGTTCAAATTCCAACGGGACAATCCTTTCAGCAATGGAGGGCATTGCTGGTGAGCCGGGCGGCAGTATAGCGAGGCGGTTCACAAAGCGTCAAGAAACCCGCAAGAGTCACTACCGATGGTATACTTCCGGAAGGCCCTTGAACGTAGGCATGCTCTCTAGGCGAACCCCAACGAATTTCACACACCGCAGGGTCTGCGAGGACTGGATCACCATTCTTCCGCGCGACAAGGCGAAATTCTTCGATGCGTTGGTGCGTCAATGGGAATGCAACTACGCAATGATGAGCATCGCGCTGGACGATGCGCTGTCGCAACGCAGCCGCGGCGAGCTGGTCTGCGCCCGCCAGCAAGTTTCCGTTGCGGCTGCATTGCTAGAGCGGCTCTCGGAGTCTCTCACTTCGGTCTGTGACACTTTGTCGATGCAGGGGCGCAGGCTTCGCGTGCTTCCCGCCGTGGAACCGCTGAACGGCGGCTTCTTTCGCGGCAATACCGGTCAGAGCGCGGCGTCGTGGAACGGAATCTTGCACCACGTGCTGTTCGGCAATCGCGCGCGCTTCTTTCACAAACTGCGAATTCTTTCCGGCACGATCGACCAACTCGCGCGGGAGTTTCGCGAGGCGGCGGGCGATATTTCGAAAGGGCTTTCGATCCAGCCCACCGATTGCTGGACGAAGCTCGACTGCCTCCACTACGATTTCAACACCTGCCTGAGGGAAGCCGAAGTCGTCGTAAAGTCGTTTCTCAGGATCTTGCCGTCCGAGCAACTTCCTGTACTGAACAGCCAATTGGACACGCCCGCCGAACCGACGCGCCTGCGCATGAAACCGCGGATCTCCCAAGCCCCAGCCTGATTCCGGCCCGTCCGGCGGCTCAAGCGCTTGGGGGGAGAAATTCGCTCAAATCCTAGGAAATTGGCCAACAAACGCAGCGCGATCGCCATAAATCCGCTGCACGTCCACCGGCTGCTGGACGCGGAATGGCGTTCCGAAGAAAATAGACAAGCCTGCAGCGAACGCCCTGCTTCCAGGGCCCGCCCGCGATTGCCAGTCACCCGTTTGAAGGCTGGACATTTGCGGCGCAGGAACAGTAAGGACAACTTCCAGAGAGGCTGACGCATCGCATTGAAGGATGCGTCCCGACGGGTAGCGTGGCCCGAACGAGACGAACCGACGGTGGGGAAATTCCGGAGTCTGAATCGATCCGGCTTGCCCAGCGAGGCGATGCGGCGGCGTTCGAACGACTGTATCAATTGCACAGCCGCCGCGTGTATTCGTTGTGTCTTCGAATGGTGGGGAATACGGCTGAGGCAGAAGATCTGACGCAGGAAGCGTTCCTGCAGCTCTTCCGCAAGATCTCCACTTTTCGCGGCGAGTCGGCCTTTTCCACGTGGCTTCATCGCCTGGCAGTGAACGTCGTACTGATGAAGCTGCGGAAGAAGTCGGGCAAGGAAACCTCGCTGGAGCAGGTCACCGAGCCCGACGAGGAATCCGGCACCCCGCGCCGGGATTTCGGCGCGCCTGATCTGAAGTTGAGCGGTTCGCTGGACCGGGTCAACATCCAGCGCGCCGTCGATCAGTTGCCGCCGGGTTACAAGGCCGTGTTCGTCCTGCACGATGTGCAGGGATACGAGCACAACGAGATTGCGGAAATTATGGGCTGTTCGATCGGCAATTCGAAATCGCAACTGCACAAGGCCCGCATGCGCCTTCGCGAACTTCTCCACGAAATTGTGCGCGAGAAAGCCCGCGAAGATCGCCGGGCCGCGGAAAGCGCTTCGAGCGGCGAGGACTGAATCGCATGAGCACCCTGGATTGCAACGCGTTTTGGAATCAACTCGAACGTTGGATGGAGGGCGAGCGCTCCTCCGATGCGCAGGCGCACCTCCGCGGCTGTCCCAACTGTCGCGGCGTCGTTAACGACCTCGACTCCATTCGTCAAACGGCTCACGCGATGGACGATGCCGATGTCGCGCCGCCGGATCGCATCTGGGCTTCGTTGCGATCGCAGCTCGAACAGGAAGGCCTGATTCACGCCGATCGGCACGGCTGGGCCGAGACTGTGAAGGGTTGGTTTGAGGAAATTTTCGCGGTCGTGCCCCGGCCCGCTCTTGCCGGCGCCTACCTGGTAGCGCTGATCGCGGTCGGCTTCGCGCTTGCCGCGCCCGGCTACCGCCACTCCGACGGCGCGCAGATTTCCACTCGGCCTCTGACCGCGCAGCTCAACACGGACGAAGAGCACGCCATCTCCTTCGTGACCGATTCCGATCCCGTCGTAGCTGCTTCGCTGCGAAAGAATCTGGCCATTGTTGACAACTACATCGCTTTGTGTGAAAAAAGCGTGCAGGAAGAACCCGAAAACGAATTCGCGCGCGACTATCTGTATGGCGCCTACCAGCAGAAGGCGGACCTTCTCGCGCAGATGACGGAACGTGGGGACACCCGATGAGCTCCCAACCCTCTCTTCGGATCCAGCAGTCCTGGCGGGCTTCCGCCATACTCGTCCCCGGCCTGCTTCTCATGTGCGCGTCGCCCGCACGTGCGGACAGGATCGAGAAGCACTTCAAGGTCGGTGCTCACCCCGTCGTCACCATTCACAATCCGACCGGCCTTGTCACCGTCCGCGCATGGACCAAATCCGAGGTGATGGTCGTGGCCAAGCGCGCCACCGACCGCGTTGACGTCGACGCCGAGCAGATCGAAAACCGCGTCGACATCGATACGCGCCAAATTCCCGACAACGCTTCGCCCGGCGACCTCCGCGCCGATCTCGAGATCAGCGTTCCCGAAGACGCCGAGCTGCAGATTCACAACGATTCCGGCGGCGTGAACGTCTCCAACGTGCTCGGCGACATGAACGTCGAGACCATTGCCGCCGATGTCGCGCTGGAAGACGCGGCCGGCTATCTCACGGTGAAAACCGTCGACGGCGCGTTCGTCTGCACGCGCTGCTCGGGCAGGATCGAAGCCTCGTCGATCAGCGGAAATTTCCGCTTCATCGATCTCCGCAGCTCGCACGTCCGCGCGCAGACTTCCGAAGGCAACATTCTCTTCAACGGCGAATTTCTCCCCAACGGCACCTACGAACTGAAGAATTACAACGGCATCATCGAAGTCCGCTTCTCGCCCACCGATTCGTTCGATCTGAGCGCGACTTCGCTCAAGGGCAAGGTGAACAACGAGGCGAAGCTCGGTCCCTCATCGCATCATCACCATTTCCTGCCGCGCTTCGGCAACGCGCTGTTCGGCTCTTTGAACACGGGCCGCGCCAAAGTCGATCTCAGCTCCTTCGATGGTACAATCAACATCCTGAAGCGGGATTGATTGCGCCGTTACGCGGTCAAACAGCATTCGTAATCAAGCGATTTCATGACCACTGATCTTCGCGCTCGCCGATTGGTCTGCCTCACCGGATTCATGGGCAGCGGCAAGTCGACCGCCGGCCGCCTGGTCGCCGGGCAGCTCGGATGGACTTTCACCGATCTCGACCGGCGCATCACGGAAGCCACCGGCTCGACGATCCCCGAAATCTTCGAGCGCGCCGGCGAAGCCGAATTCCGCCGCATTGAAAGCGAACAGCTTGCGCGCATCGTCGCCGAAGCCGACCAGGCGCAAAAGCCGCGCATCGTTTCGCTCGGCGGAGGCACTATTGCCCAGCCGCAGAATCTGGCGCTGCTGCGCGAGCACGGCGCGGTGCTGATCTGGCTGCATTGCCCCGTCGAACAGTTGCTCGTTCGCTGCGCACAAATCACCGACCGCCCTCTTTTCCGCGACGAGGCCAGCTTTCGCCGCCTCTACGAAGAGCGGCTGCCGACCTACGAGCTGGCCGACTACCGCGTCGAAAGCGACGCCGACCCGTGGCGCGTGGTCGAGCAGATTCTCGCGCTCGGCATTTTCCCGAAGGTGACCGCATGATCTCCGCGAAACGCCACGCAGTCGTCATTGCCGCTGCATGTCTCACGATCGCCAGCTCCGCGACCATCCTCTCGCGCCAATCGTCGGATCGCGCGGAGGCCGCGGCGCCGGCAGCCGGAGTTTTCGTCGCGGACAAAGGCAATTTCCGCATCATGGTCAACGGCCAGCAGGTGGGCAAGGAAGAATTCGAGATCGCTCCGGCAGGAGGCGACTGGGTCGCGCGCGGAAGCTCCGACGTTCAAACATCGGACGGCTCGACGCACGTCACCGGCACGCTCCAACTTCACGTCGATGGCTCGCCAGTGCGCTACCAGTGGGCCACGCAGGGAAAGAAGAAAGCTTCCGCCACGATTGATTTCAGCAATCTCACGGCGACGATCAACCTCAACATGGAAGGCGCAAGGCCCTACACGCAGCAGTTCACGTTCAATTCGTCGCCGATCGCGATCCTCGACAACAATCTCTACCATCAGTACGCCGTGCTCGCGCGGCTCTATGACTGGCAGAAAAAAGGCGCGCAGACTTTTTCCGTCCTCGTGCCGCAGGAGCTCGCGCCCGGAACGATCACGGTCGAATCGCAGGGCGATCAGAACGTCAACGGCAAGAAGCTCGAAGAGCTGACCGCCAAGACCGAAGACCTCGAAGTCGACCTCTACCTCGACAACGGAAAACTCGTCCGCCTCGTCGCCCCCAGCAACAACGCCGAAATCGTCCGCGAATAGCGCTGCTCTTTGCTTTCTCGTGTGGCACAGATAATCGCTTGCCCTGAGCAAGGTCGAAGGGTGTCTGTGCTCTCTCCTAGATTTAAATGTAGCGCTGGGCTTTAGCCCAGCATCTTCGCTGCCCATCGACCGCGCTTTGAAATCGGAAATTTGAAAACTGGTGCTCGGAAACTCGCGGAAAAATTGTCGAGTAGCCGAGACGCCAATCGTTTGTTTTGAACGAGTTGCAGCGAATTCTATTCGGCAGCATTGTCGAGTAGAAATTCTGGGAATGCGCTGCGAACAATCGCGAAAAATTGACACCTTTTTTGTTTCTCGATCGTTTGTTTTCAATGGCTTGCGCGCGAGAACACCTGGTTTTGGTTGACGCCCTTTCTTGACTGCCGAGGGAGCAAACGCCACTCGAAAATCGAAACTCGAAAATCGGAAATGCCGCGGAAGAGCCGTGTCTTCAGTCAAATACAAGGTCCGCTGGATGCTGTGCGCTGTACAAAGCGAACGATGCCGGCCGGAGGCCCCTCGACTGCGTTCGGGACAAGCCAGCGCAGCGAATGCAAGGGCACGCGCGAAGCGCTGCCTCGTCGTTGACTGCTTCGACGGCTCGCCGAATTTTTCTTCGTGCTTCATGCTTCGCGACCACGCTAGCAAGAATCGGTCGCGTAAGCATTGCGACTCTGGGACAGGAAAGGTGCAGGACTAGGACTAGCTGTACGGCCCTCAGTCTCGATCCCCACGGTGGCTGTTAGGTTTCCTCGTGATGAAGTCGACGGTTGTAGGGTCCGGTGGCTTAACTCGCTTCGCGTTCAGGAAGTGTCCTTCCTGCCGCGTAAGAGCACGGAGATAGCGCGGGAGCAATCTGAGTATGAGAACTTCGATGTCATGCATCATCTTCGGATCGCGTAGCGCGTACCAGCTGAAACGGTCCCATAGTTGGCCTCTCCGTTTGCTGCGCCTCGCATCCGTGATTCGCCACCGGATGTTTCCTTTGCCGACGTAGACAGGCATTGAGCCATCGAAAAGTATGTAAACTCCGACTCCACCTGAGCGAGGTGACGGAATTCGCTGGATGTTCTTAGTATTCCTGGCCCACATGGTTCCGTATTCACTAACGATCTGCACGATCAGTCTCCCCTGCGGCGAATCCCTCGTTTTCGCGCGTTC
>Ga0187780_10000081_pt1 | contig 71174 bp, 86 predicted proteins | sample 1015_Q2_SP10_20__FD_132429 | JGI IMG/M metagenome (GOLD analysis project Ga0187780, IMG submission 132429) | Tropical peat soil microbial communities from peatlands in Department of Meta, Colombia - 1015_Q2_SP10_20_MG | ecosystem: Environmental > Terrestrial > Soil > Wetlands > Peat | place...
AACACTCGGATGGAGCCCGCTGTGGGCCTGGTAAGAGTCGTGATCATCTTGATGGTGGTCGTCTTCCCGGCTCCATTGGGGCCTAGCAGGCCGAATATCTCGCCCTCCTTCACGTCGAAGCTGACCGAGTCAACGGCTTTCGGCCCCTTTGAGTAGACCTTTGTCAGATTCGAGACTTGGACTGCCAGCGGCACCTCCTTCTCCACTGGCGCTGGCCCCGCAGGGTCGAGCACGCCTGTGGTCAAGCCTTCCTCCCGTCTCGATCGGCAGCGGGCAAAGGCAGATCGCCGCTGGCAGTCAAAGCTTTCTCGAGAAGCGTATGCAGAGTCCGTCGATCTTTCTGGCTCAGTGACTCGAACAATCCGGCCATAGAAGCCAGCTGATCCTTCCTCCAGGCGTTGAGTCTCTTCACGCCCTCATTCTCTAGAACGACCGTCACCGTCCTTTCGTCCTCTTCGCCCCTTTCCCTGCCTACGAGTCCTGCCTTCTCGAGCCGTTTTGCTGCAACCGAAGCCGATCCCGCCGTGCATCCTATAGCAGAGGCCAGGTCCTTGATCTGCATCCGCCCACGTTCCATCAGCATCCTCAGAATCCAGTACTGCTCCCTAGTTATTGCACCCTTCCTGACTGGAGAGGCGGACCTCCATCGTTGCCAGAGGACCATCAACAGGTCGGCGACGTCTTCTGACGACATGGGCATGGCCTGAAGACCCCAGTTATTTAGACTACCGATTTATTCGATAGTCAAAATATCGAGGGGCGCAAGGTCGGCCCCACGGTTGCTTCTCGGCGTGAAAGTCAGAACACAGGTATCGGGGTAGGAAGGCGCTTCTCCGGTTCGGAAACGAACTCCTGTAAGCGGGCCATCTGCGACGTCCCATGCAGACGAGTCTCCTTTCGACCCGCATATTGTTGGGGCGCCTACCTGAGCTGACCAGGCAAGGCCGGGGCGCCGACCCTTCCTGTCAGAGTCGTGGCATCCTGCGGCCGTAGCGACAGTGGCGCGTCTGCTCCAGGATGCCATTCCGTGTTCTAACGCGATGCTCTTCCAGCTATCCGCTTCTGACGAGGTAATCGCCGGTTTCGGAATCCTTCAGATATATCGCCCTCCACGGGCACGATTCAGCTGCGCGTCTGAGCCTATCTAAGTCGACCAACTTCTCGTCGGCGTCTGCGATTCCTAGCGGTTCCGTGCCAATCTGCGTCCTCTCCAAGGAGAAGTGCTCGGGGGCGAGAACTGCGCAGAAACCGGTCCCAAGGCAGAGGTCTTCCACGATTCCTGCCTTGAGCTTCTTACCCTCCAGCGTCGTGATGTCCACCTCGCCTCTTTTCTGGAGGTTTGCCTTCCTTATCTCAGGATTGCGAATGATTGTGTCGGAGAGAGTTTCGCCTGGTCTTTTCGCGTTCACGAGCATTCTATACGCTTTGTCGCTCATTTCGACGTTCTGGGGCATGATGATTGCCATCACACGGCGCTTCGCTATTTATTCTTGAGACCATAGAAGGCGAGAGGGGCAAGCTGCCAACGAAAGGTTCGGCTGGCCGACAATCGTCTTGAGGCCCGTTCTGGTCGCTATACGTCGTGTTCTAACGAGTAGACTTAAGACGAGAAGGCGCCCAATTCTCAGCAGATTCGTAATGAAGCCTGGCGCTTCGCTGTCGATGATCTTCTTTGTGGCGTTGATTGTGGCTCTCGGCGCCGTCATCGGAATCCTACCGCTGGTCAAGACACCGACCCGCGAAACTAGCGCTGCAGTCTCCATGATACTTCCGGCAGGCACCGTCTTCAAGGTCTCCTCTAGCTTCGACTGCGTGGCGGGTCACTACTCGCTCAATTTCAGTGCCCCCGAGCAATCCGCCCTCGTCGGTGGATTCAGGGCCGACGCGCCTGGGGTGACTGCGTACGTCGCCACCTCCCAGCAGGCAAACTCGACTATCGACGGGCATCCCGTGTCTTGGGTCTACTCCACGGGACTCGTGAATTCGTCACACATCTCACTTCTCCTATCTCCTGGCTCGTACGTGCTCTGGGTAGAAGGGGCAGACCAGAACTGCGGCGCTGGCATAGTCACGCCCCTCGAGATTCTCACTCAAGTCACAGTCACTGATGGCTTTGTCGTCACAGCTCAGTCCGCTGGGGGCGTCGATGTGAAGCTTGGGCTGAGCAGCCACAGAGTCGCGTCCGGAACCACGCTCAACGTAAGCGTAAGCGACTTCAACTCCTCGCCGTCCGTTCTGAACCTGTCGAGCGAGGACGCATGGGCCTTGAACGGTCTTTCGACGGGAGGGTGTCCCTCACTCTACTACCCCTTCGGAATTGCCGTTTACCAGGGAGTGTATACTGAGGCCAACGCATCCCATGCTGTGCCTCTCCGGATCTTCCCCGAAACTCCGTGCCCTCTCTTGGTCAGGTACATCACTGGTTACCTCTTCAGTCCGGGAAGTGACGGTGCGGTGGTCCTCCCAGGAACGGGGGAGGTCCCAATGGCGACTACGGTCTACTTGCGCGGAACGTACGTAGTGGGAGGCAACCAGTCCAGGGTGCCGATACCGTTCGCCTTGGGTACGTATACCGTCGTGGCAGGTGACGAATGGGGGCACCTTGGGTTCGCCTATTTCGACGTGACGCCCTCGTCCAATGGCGCGGCGGAGTACGCGTACCAGACTGTTACACTCCGTGATTAGCGGCTTTTCACACCCAGTGCGATCGTGGCGAGAATCAGCATCAAAGTGACCCTGTCCTAGGTTCAGCCTGTCATAGGCCGACAGTGAGAAAGGGGTCGGCCGTCGGCATGAATTTCAAATCCAATTCAGTGAATCTCAGGACCGTCCTCAATTAAATACTCAGGCCTTCTGTCTGACGCAGAATACATTTGAAGCCTGCAACACCCATAGTCTTATGCCTACTTTGCCTTGCCTTCTTAGGAAGTCCACTACTCGTCTACTCGGCACACGCCACCTCGTCATCGTCGAACACCGGTTCTCCGGGTCCCGATGGTATCTCGGTGGTAACCCTTCCTGCCAGCCTCGGTGACGACACCGACTACGCTAACACTTGTCCTGGAGCACTCGCCGGGTGCACCGTACCCCCGAGCGCCAGCACGAGCTGGTCAGGGACAGTCTTCTCGGTAACCTACACTGGCACTCTATCAATCACCATAACGGACTGCTGCTACGAGGGCGACTACTACTCGCTCTGGCAGACGTCTGACCCAACGGGGCTCACAGGCTGGACACTGGTGGCGACCACCGATCAGGTGGACACTGGGTCTGAGCTTGTAGCACCGACCTTCGACCCGTTCTGGACTGGAACAGGTACTCAATACAGCTCCACCACATTCAACATACCCGTCTCGGGTACCACACTCTTCGCCGTCAGAGACGAGCTCTTCGACCCCATGGTTTCGCTACTTGGTCCCTCATGCGGAGGGTCCGCTGTAGTAACCGATGGCTGTTCCGCGACAGGGATCTACGCCTCCTCTAGCTGGAGCCCTGCTGGATACGAGATCGACTTCGCAGCCGCAGCAACAGCTGGCTGCCTTGATCCCTCGGGGAGCACATCCTGGCCAACAGTCACCTTCACAGACGGCAGCACGGCTGACGTCAGTGTGACCGGAGGTGCGCCTCCTGGTGCGTGCGCCAGCATGACCATCGAAGATCTCTTCACATCTCAGCCAGCTGGAACAACTCCTCCAAGCGTCACCAACCCCAACTACTACGACCTGTCCATACTCGGCCTGACTGCTGGAACGGCAAACGTTTGCTTCACGTCGTCACTCGTGAGCTCCAGCACGGTCATGGAGTACTGGAACGGCAACGCGTGGGTACCAGTTTCGACAACCTTTACCAGTCCGAACACCGTCTGCGGTGACATCCCTGTTTCCGCCCTTGCCACCCCAAGCACTCCGGTGCTCATCGGAACCCCCACGACGATCGTTACCCCGCAGTTCCCTGCTGGGTCCGGTCTGTTGGTGGTTGCGGTCAGCTTCGGCTTGCTAGCAGTGGTAGCCAGGAAGCGCGGTCTCGGTCAGGCATAGACAATCGACAATAGACACAGTCCCCAAAGGGACTGTGCCACCATTTATTGTAGGACAGCGATTCCCGAGATTAGCCTCTGTTTGGTTCTGCCCAAGTCGCTCGAGTTAGCGGTGTAAGCTACCGTCGCTATGGCGCGCTCTGGCCGCCTTCCGCATGAGGACGCCGCTGGTCCCGAGCGGTGCGACCTCTTCGAAGCCTTCGCGCCTGAACATGGAGGGAGTCCCAAACCACCGCCATTCAGGGACGCGCGCCATCTTCTCTGAAACCACGGGATAAGCCTCGACAATCCCTCCGCCCTGATTCGCTATTGATTGAAGAGCAGCATGAAGCGCGAACTTGGCCAATCCCCTTCCACGATACTCCCTATCAACGAAGAAACAGGTTATCCTCCACAGCTTCTCTACCCCTCCTGGCCTTCCCACTTTCTTGTAGCCTCTTCCGGCGTCTACCCTCGGTAGTTCATCTGCTGGCCCGTACTGACACCACCCCACGGGTCTCTCCCCATCATAGACCAGGATCGCGTGCGAACGTCCTTTCCTAACGATGGCCCTCTTGTCCCTTCTGTTGGCGAGCGTCGCCTCTGCCGCCGACTTTCCCCTGCCTATCGGGGTTGGCCGCTGGTAGTACATGCACCAACAGCTCCCCTGTCTGGCCGCCAGCTTCTCGAAGTCGTGGTAGGTCCGGAGATTCAGCTCATCGAAGGTTAATTCCATGGCTCTCCACGGGTGGCGACCTAGCCGTCATAAACGTCCCGAGGGGCGCACGCAGGCGAGCATTACCTACACTGGTGCCTGTTTCGGTTTCATAACAAAAACAGAGGGGAGGCGTGCGACAGCACGCCTATCTTCCTAGCCTATCCGAGTATTGCGAGGGCTGATATCAGTCTGGAGACGTCGGGAGTTCCCCAGCCGGTGGTCAGGTCGTAGCCCTTGTTGGCCACGTAACCGTCTTCACCGCAGAGTCCCGAGCAGTCGGCGTTGTTTCCCTGTGTGATGTCATGGAACGAGCTGGTGTACCCGATGAGGTACATTGAAGGGGTGACGTACCCCAGAGGGCTTCTGTGAAGCTGGTTTGCCAGCGCCATTATTCCTGCCCATGCGGGCGAGGCTGCGCTGGTGCCGCCGAAGACGCCCCAGCGTCCTAGGAATCCGAGGTATGCCAGAACCCCACCGTAGACTGCAGAGTTGAACGACACGTCAGGGACCATCCTTCCGGTGACGGAGACGGAGTTCCCCAACAGTGTCGTGTACTTCTGGTGTGCGACGATTGTCTGATACCATGGCACGCTGTACAGCGAGCTGATGCCTCCTCCGCTCGAGTCACCGACCGAGAGGAAGGTCAATGCTTCGTTCCATGTGCTCTCTCCACCGTACCCGGTGGGATAGCAGCTGGTTGGTTCGCCTGGCCTCGCGGCCGTACCGCAACCGTTGGCTCCGCCGTTAATCACGACGAGGCCGGTATTGCAGGTCGCGCCTGCAGCGCAGGTGAAGGTCCCGCCCGGTCCCGGAGGACCGCCGTAGGTTCCGCCGTAGGGAGAGCCCTGAGTGCCTCCCGCGGCCAACACCAGCGGGCTTGTGGATGGGAACGAGGGTGTGAGTTCGAGGGTCCCAGTGACCCGCGCAGCTTCATTTGCACCGTCGTCTCCCGATGATGCAATTACTGTCCACTTGTTGTCCTTGGCCGCCTGGAAGACGCTGTTAGGGAGGTTCAGCAGAGTTGGGTCGTAGGATACACAGTAGGTACCCGTTGGGTCTAGGGCCGTACACGTCACCAGGTCATCGGGTTCCCCGAAGCTCTGCGACATGATGCTGCCCTTGTAATGAGACTGAGATACTATGGCTTGCTCGGCGCCGTAGAGGCTGGTGTCAAAGCAGTCGTTGGCAACGAGGAGGACGATGTGCGCTCCGGGGGCAAGTGAGTGGGCCATCGTCACATCGAGAGTCGTCTCTTCAGCCCACCCGACCGCACCGCAGAGGGCGGCGTTGGGAGCAGTAGAAAGGTCTGAAACTGTCTTCACAGGGCAGTTGTCGGTTGCCGAGCCGGTCCAGGTCGGTCCGCAAAGAATGGTCACGGTCGTTGCGGGCAGGCCGAAGGTGGCGTCGTATGTGTCGAGGTCACTCTGTATTGTCGGGCTTCCGAAGGCATCTACTATGACGATTGTCGAACCGGTCCCATCAACACCAAAGTGACCCGATGTCGGTGGAAAGTCGTATGCCTTCTTCAAGAAGCTCGGCGGGTAGCAGAGGACAGTGCCAAGGGAGCCGCTGGAGCAGAAGGGCGAACCCCCAACGAGGCTGGGATCGAACGACGGCGATAGGAGACTCACTATGGGATTCACGCTTGCGGCATGGAGGACTGGATTCGCAGTGGGCACGGAGATCGATGTCGCAGCAGCAGTGGGCGAGATGAACAACGCGACGAGGATGAATGAACCGAGGATAGGAAGTATTCTGAGTTTGGATTTGCTCAGATACACGAATTTTCAGAGGAGAAAGTTATGTCTCCTATAAAAAACCTGCGCAGCTCCATTCCATGTCGCGCAGAGAGCTCGGTCGGCCATCCGACTGGCCTACGAGATTTCGAACTCGTTTCCGTCAGGGTCTCTGAGGACTGCGTACATGCCCCAACTCGTAGTGGTCAGCTCCTCGGAGAATTCGACTCCTTTCTTCTTTAGCTCACGGTATGTTTCTTCAACGTCCCTAGGATTGCTCGCGGGCACGACCTTGCTTGTCCGCGAATCTCTCCGAACGGAGACCTTCCCGCAGCTTAGCCAGATTCCCGTACGGCCTCCTGGCCTGTCGTCTCCCCATGCCTCGCATCTTGCGCATAGGTGAACCAAGGGAGTTCCCAATCCCTTCGGCTTGACGAACACCGCATGTCCTTCGATTCCGACGATTTCGAACCCCAGCTTGTCGCGGTACCACTCCGCTGATTTCTTGGCATCATGGACCAGAACTGCGACTGAGCCAAGCCCTGCAATCATGGACAGGAACACCGCCGATTCCCTATTAATTTGTCTGGCTGCGCGGCACCGCAGCCGAGAGACAATGCCGTGCCGCAAGCGCCTTGAACCTCTGTCGCGAGGGGGGAGGGGTAATGAGCTCGGGGCTCTTCTTCGTGGTCCAGAAGCACAAGGCGACATCGCTCCACTACGACTTCCGCCTTGAAGTCGGTGGGGTCATGCCTTCCTGGTCGGTACCCAAGGGACCAACTCTCGACAGCGGTGTGAAGAGGCTGGCGATGCCAACAGGAGATCACACTCTCGAATATCGTAACTTCGAAGGGGTCATACCCGCCGGCCAATACGGAGCCGGACCGGTAATGATCTGGGACCGAGGAACCTACGACCCCGAGGTCGAGCCCAGCAGAGGGGTCAGGTCGAAGATACTGGGGAGGCAAGAGGCGGACGCAGTGGCGAGGCAGGAGCTCAAGGAAGGAAACCTGAAGTTCTCCCTTTACGGAGAGAAGCTGAAGGGATCCTTCGCTCTCGTGCGAATGTCGGAATCCAAGGGAAAGGCGATGTGGCTCCTTATCAAGCATCGCGATGAACATTCCGTGGAGGGGTACAACGCCGCCGACTACGACTTCTCTGCTGCTACGCGTCGGACGCTGGACCAGATCGCCTCAGAGGGAACCTAACGAATCCCGACCGTCAAGATCGCCGCCCAGCTCAGTTCGAGGTCCGGAATCGTCTACTTCGCCGAGTTCTCGGCGATCGGGACGTCTATGGCGTTCAACATTATCCTGCGCTCTGCGCTTCTTAGTATTTCGCTGAGAGTCGAGGGCTTCACCCCGACCAGCTGGCTGAGCCCTGTCAAGCTTATCTTCCGAGGAAAGTCGAAGTACCCCCTCGCCATCGCGGTCGCCATTATCTCCTTCTGTCTTGCCGTGAGTGTCGCCTTCTGGTCCAGGGGCGAGACATCCTCGATCCTGGCTTGAATCCCTTCGCGACCCAGATTGGTCATTATCTGCCTCAGGTCGCTGGTCCGCCTGGCGATGAACCTCCACATTGCTGGCTCCTCGGGAGAGGAGAAGGGGCATTCCAGACAGATGATCGCAGCGTCGCTCGAAGCTCTGCATATGCTGGGCCTGTCCAGCACGACCAAGAGGGGTCGTCCGTCTCCGCCGTCCTCACCTTCAAAGACCTGCCTGACCTCCGGCATCTTCCGTATGCTCGTGACCGCCGCTTTCACAGAGTCTGGCTTCCCTCCGATTTCGAGCAGCATGGTCATCCCCTTGTCGTTGAATGCCCGGCAATCCGTCACCGAGATCGTTACGCCATGCGCCTTGGCCACCGACTGAAAGTCGTTTTCGGGCGTTATCTCAAGGGATATTTGTCTAAGCATGTTCCCGAATCGGTTAGGGTTGACGGCCTGTATTTAATGCGGGGGCGCGTTTCTCAGCGCTGAGAATCAAACTTGGCTGAGGGGCTCCCCTAATCCGGACCGGCGGCCCTGCAGGCTCTGTAGACCGTCAACTCCTCGAAGAACAGGCGCACCGATTCTATCCTCGTCAGCTTGAAACCTCTGCGCTCGCATTCCGTCCTGACGCTTTCGAGGGGGTTTCCCTGACTGAGGATCATGAGTACGACCCCGGAACCTCTTACGACCCTGAGCGCCTCTCTGAGGAAGGCGAGCGTGACCTCTCCCTCCCTCCCCGCGTCCACGGCCGGGTCCTCTATTTCCTCCGAACTTAGGTATGGGGGGTTGAACATCACCATGTCGAATGTCTCGTCTCTGAAACACGAAGCAAGGTCTGAGAGCAAGAAGTTCGCCCCTGCCTGGCTCCAGTCGTCCATTCCTGGCCCCACCAGGTCGGTTCCGACAGCAAGCTGGAAGTCCCTCGATACCGCAACTAGGTTTCCGCCGTTGCCCGCGCCGATCTCCAGGCACGCACGGCCCGAGAGGCCTCGTATCGCCTTCCTCAGGAGCGTCGAATCCTCAGAGGACAGGTACGGGGTCGCGTTCATCGACTGATGTCGCTGTCTTTGATAGACTCGTACTCGTCCGGTGTGAGCACCTGAGTTATGTTCTGAGTGGTGAAGAAGTAGGCAGGGGTGCCGTCGGGGGAGACCGCGGGTCTCCCGTCTGGTCCCTCCAGTCTGTACACCTTCACTACTGCGGGCTTGATCCCGAGGACTGTCCCGTCGTCGAGAGCGTAGTAGCTGAACCTCTCCTGAAGTGGCTTGAAGCCGACGAGTTTTCCCTTCGGCTGAGGTGAAGGAATCATGGTGCGCCCTGTTGTCGAGGCCTTAAAAAGCCTGAATCACACAAGCAGTTTCTGGATTCCCGAGCTGTACTGGGCGGCCTTCTTCGGAGCTCGCGAAAGCTCGTGGGGGACTTCCAGAAACCGGGCCGCCAGGCGGAGAACTGCCTTCCTCTCGCCGCGCCTCACCCTGAAATCGACGGGGAGCCCCTTTCCGAAGTCAAGGACTCGTGCGTCTGCAAAGGGGAACCTCGGTTCCAGCCATCGGCAGCACGCGGCTTCATCTCGTACGAACCCTCTCATTCCGCAGCCGAGGACATCCGCTTCCATCAGGGAAGCCGCCAGTTGAGGGCCACCCTCGGCCAATGCCCTCTGATACTTCGCGTACCCCCCGAACAATTCATCGGCGAGCTGCCCTAGAAGTATGGCCTCGGCCCCGGCGTCAGCAGCCGCGCGCGATGCCAGCGAATAGATGCACCAGAGGGCTCTGTCCATGGGAGATGCGGCGAATGGAAGCTCCAGTTGGGAGAGCTCGCGCTCGACGGCGCTCGCGTCGACCTCCTGCTGCAGTAGCTCAACTCCGAGAAGTTCTGCCGCGCCACGAGCAGCCGTGCTGTCCCTGGATCCGGCCGAATGAACCGAGCATGCGACGACCTTGCACCTTCTCTTCGCGCATGACGCGATGATCGAGCTGTCGAGGCCGCCGGAGAAGGCAACTGCCACCTTCGACATCCCCTTCACCCTCGCCTTCACGGCATCATCGATGAGTCTGGCTAGCCCTGCGCCTGCTCCTTCGAACGTTCCCGTAAAGCTAGCCCTCCTCTCCCTTGCCCGCCTTGCCCTGCCTGACGACACGTTGTAGGTCGAGCCTGGAGGAAGAAGGTCCGCCTCCTCCCGCGGAAAGAACCTGTGGTCGCTGGAGACCCAGGCCCCCGACCTCGCGACATACAGTGGTCTCGTTCCCGCCTCGTCTCGAGAGGCGACTACCGCCCTGCCCTCGTGCGAGAGCTTGCTGAACTCGCCATCGCGGGACTCGGTGCCACTCCAGCCATGCACAACGGGGAGTCCTTCGCCCCGCTCGACCGGCAACACCATGACCTGGCCGACCTCGGTTTCAATCGCTGTCGGTTTCCCGACGATGACCCGCCCGATTGCAGCCGCCCTTGCGGCCGCCTTGCGGGAGTGCTCACGGTCGAGGGACAAGCAAAACGCGCTGCAGCGGATCAATATTTGGCGACCTGCTCCTTGATCTTCCTGGCTACGGCCGTGCCAACCTTCTCCACGAGGGCAAGCTTTTCTGCCGGAGCCTCCTTGATGTCCTCGAGGGTCTTGAACCCCGCCGTGTAGAGGGCTCTGGCCCGAACCCTCCCCACCCCCTGCAGGGTGGTCAGCTCGACCAATTCCTCGCTGACACCGCTGGCCACCCTCCTCCTGAGCACGTCGGCCTGCCTCACCAGGTCGGGGCGTTTGAACAGCTTGGCGAGTTCGCCGAAGCTGTGCAGAAGCCAGTCGGCGTTGTCAACGGCACGGTGCATGTCTCCCGGCTCCACTCCCAGCCTCGAAAGGAGCTGTTCCTCCTTCCACTCGTCGATCCAGCCGTACAGAGCCATCACTGTCCGCATGCCCTGCAGTGTCTCGTCGTAGTCGGCGAAGGACCGCGTGCTGGGTCTCACGAGCATTTCGCCCGCGTGTTGCTCGACGAACGCCATGGCCATTTCGAAGTCCTTGCTCCTAAGGGGAAACTTGGGCTCGAAGTCGGGGGAGCTTCCCACGAGGTGAAGCAGTCCTGTGGTATGGGTCCCGCCTTCGCCAGCCTTCCTCATGGAATCGCGGAACATCACCCCGGTCACCGGGTCGATGTAGAGCATCGAGACCCGCCTGCCGAAGTCGGTGGCGTAGAATAGGTCCCCGTGCGACTCGACGAGTCTTTCGCCCAGGAGGTAGCCAAGTGCCCTGTCGGTGAGCTTCCCCACCTCGTCCTCTCCCAGCTGCCTTGCCAGGAGCGTCCGCCTGAAGAGACCGTCGACGTCGGCCTTTGACAGCCCCGATGCGGTCGAGATGGTAGCGAGGGTGTGGGACCTCATCGCCGACTCCTCCGCGAGCCTCGACCTAATCGGCTCGGGGGGCTCGTTGGCATAGTGCTCCAGCATCTCGGCCGCCGGCCTGGAAGGCGGAGGTATGATAACCGTCTCTCCGAACTCGTCGTACTGCGGCCTCCCCGCCCTCCCGGCCATCTGCCTGTACTCCAGCACGGAGATCTCCGAGTTGCCCCCGCTCTCCACGTCGTACCTCGTCATGTCCGCCACGACCACCCTCCTCGCGGGGATGTTCACCCCGGCGGCCAGAGTAGGGGTGGCAGCGAGGAGCTTGATGGCCCGGGCCCGATAGTACTCCTCCACGATTCTTCGGTGCTCCGCCTCCAGTCCCGCATGGTGAAACGCCGAGCCCTTCGCGACGATTTCGGCGAGCAGCTTGCTCAGGCTGGTCTCTTCCCCGCTTGAGAGGATTCTCCTCGATGCCTCCGCGACCGCCTTCTTCTCGGCGTCGCTCAGGAACCTGGAGGTCAGCTCAGCCCCCCTGGTGGCAAGGCTGACGGCCCTTCTCCGTGTGCTCGCGAAGATGAGCGCCTGCCCGCCACCGCGCAGGGTCTCCATGGCGGCGTCGATGGGAGCGCCGTAGGTCGATTTCGGAAGGGCCCTCTCCTCCCCGTCAGTGAATACCACCCTGCTGTAGTCGTACACCCCCTGTCTCAGGGGAACCGGCCTCCAATCAACCTCGACCAGCTCAGAGCCCAGCCAATCGGCGAGCAGGCCCGCGTTGCTTATTGTCGCCGAGAGGGAAACCAGCTGGGCGTCTAGACCTAGATACCTGATCCGGGTGAGAATCATCTCGAGGGTCGGCCCCCTTGAATCGCTCCCGGCAAGGTGGACCTCGTCGGCGATGAACAGGCCAACAGATGAAAGCCAGCTCACCCTGTGTCGCATTATCGAGTCGAACCGCTCATTGGTGAGGACGATTATGTCGGCCCTGCCCAGGGCTTCCCCGCTGGAGTCATAGTCGCCGGTCGAAATCGCGGTGCGGATACCGAACTTCGAGAGTTCCGAGAACTCGTAGTACTTTTCCGACGCTAGAGCCCTCAAGGGCGCAAGGTAGACGACTTTTCTCCCCTGCTTCGCCTTCACGAAGGCTGCCATCATCGCTATCAGGGTCTTGCCGCTGGCTGTGGGCGCCGACACAACCATGCTCTTCCCCGTGATGAGTCCGGCCCTGATCGCCTTCTCCTGGGGAGGGTAGAGCTCCACGTACCCCTTGTCCCTGATGTACTCCATCAGTTCAGCCGGGAGCTGAGCCTCGTCAAACCTCAACAGCCTGCCTCCCCGGCGCTAGGAGCCGACACGTCTGAAGAATCCGGACCTAGATTCGTATATCAGGCCCTCTCTGAACATCGTCCTGATCATTTTCTCGGCGTCTTCATCGGTGAACTTCGCCTTCAGCAGCTCGTCCTTGAACACCTTGCGCTCCACCGGCTTCTTGTCGGGGCCCTCGAGCGCCTTGAAAATCTCCATGGCGCTCCTCAGGTTCTTCGTCTCGCCGAGGGGCTTGCCAAGCTGGATGCCGAAGTCAGTCTTCTTGGTCGTGGCGTCCGTCAGGACGTCCTCCACCATCCTGTTCATGAGCGCGACGGCGGCAAGGGCGTCCTCCTCGGTCACCTCCTCCCTGAGCAGGACCCGGGCGCGGGCGGTGGCGATCCTGACCAGAGATTCGAGGGTCCTCGGGGTGGGCGGGATCTGTCCCTCCTCGCCCCCCGCCTTCCTTAGGTCCAGGTAGTAGTCCTTGAGCCTCTGCACGGCCTCCTTCGTCAGGGTGGGCGAGATCTTCTTCGCGTAGGAGATGTACTTCTTTAGCAGGCTGAACTCGACGGGAGGAGGCACGCTGTAGGACCTCCTCTGGTGCACGGAGAGGATGTGCGTAGCGAGCCTCTCGTCTTCGGCAGGCGCAGGTTGGTCTCTGATTACGAAGATCAGGTCGAATCGGGTCAGCAGGGGAATCGGTAGCGTGCTGATGTTCTCCGTGAGGTTCTGGAACGGGTTGTACCTGCCCAGCATCGGGTTGCATGCGGCCAGTATCGCCGTTCTGGCGTTGAGGGCGGCGTAGATCCCTCCCTTCGCGATTGTCACAGACTGCTGCTCCATCTGTTCGTGGAGGGCGGTCCTGTCTTCGGGCTTCATCTTGTCGAACTCGTCAATGCAGGCAATCCCCTGATCTGCCAGGACCACGACCCCCGCCTCCAGCATGAGTACGTTCTTCTCCCTGATCACGGCGGCGGAGAGCCCTGCGGCGGTCGTTCCTCGACCGGATGCGAATATCCCCCTCGGCGCCACCTGGGCCGCGAACTTGAGCATCTCGGACTTCGCGACGCCGGGGTCGCCGACAAACAGGACGTTGATGTCCCCCCTGAGCTTTGTTCCGTCCGGGAGGACAGTCGAGGTTCCCCCCGCCAGCAGCAGGAGTATGGCTTCCTTCTCGACTTGGTGCCCCATGATCACCGGGGCAATCGAGTCAATCAGCTTCTCGTAGGCGTCCGGCGATGACGCTATGCTCCTGATGAGGGCCTCATCCTCCTTCGTCACTTGGACCTGTTCAGGCTCCTTTCCTTTCACCTCCACATAGTTGCAGTCGATCTGGGACCTGAAGAGCCTCGTCCTCACTTGGCCGAGCGAGTAGTCTGGGACTGCTCTCGCTACTCCGGTGAGGACGACCCTGTCCCCGGGCCTCGCCGTGTTCACTATGTCTCCCTCGACGTTCACGTCGAAGAACTGAGGGAGTTGCCCCGGCGGCAGCTCCTCGGGGAGCTCCTGGATCCTTACAATCTGGAAATCGACGTACCTACTCTGTTTCCTGTCAAGCTCGAAGTTCCGCGCCTCGCCGCAGATTTCGCACTTCGGGGGGCGTTTGAGCGCCAGGTCGTCCTGGTCCTGAAAGGAGAGGTGGCCGCTCGGGCAGACCCAGGCCGCTTCAGTCATCAGAGGCCTCAACTCCGAAGTCCTTACCACCATTCCAGAGACAGAAAGCATCCTGTCGAGGTAGGACGTGTCCACCTTCCGCAGCGGGACCTGGTCGGGAATCCCCCTGATCCTCACCTTCAGTTCGCGCTTCACCCTGTCGGCGTAGAGGGCGTTCTCGCTCCTCATCGTCTCGAAGGCGGCGGTCTTGAAGGCGGGAAGTGACGAGTCCGGGTCCAGAAGGACCCTGTTTGCTAGGTCCCCGCTGTACTTTAGAAGGTCGCCGAAGTCCACTGCTAGGGACTTACCTTCCATCGAGACCAGCTGAGAGATCCTGGTCCTGTAGTCGTACCCCCCCTCCTTGTCGGTGACCGACTTCAGGAAATCCTCGAACATCTCCGACAGCTTTCCGCTCGCGAGGGTGGCCAGACTACCTCCTCCCTCCCAACAGCGCGGTCTTCCAGCTGACCGAGAACGACTGTGCCTGGCCGAAGAACGCCCGCTCCTCTGGCGTCAGCCTATCTCCCAGGTCTGACGCTTTCGCAGAAGAACTCGAAAGCGACAGGAGCTTGGAAAGCCGCATCCCGACCAGGTCGTAGCAGACGGCCCGCAGCTTTTCGAACTCCTCCCTCTTGACCCTCCCCTCGTCGGCCGCACCTTCCAGGTATCCGACCCTCCTTCTCATCCTGATGTAGAAGTTCTCGGGGAGTGTGGAAAGCTGCAGCGGCCCCATCATCTTCTCCTTGCTCAGAGCCCTGTAGACCTCGGTCTCGAATGGCTCGTCCGATGCTTCGGCGAGGTTCAATCCGACAAGCTCCTCTGCCACCCACCTCGGGAGCTCCGCCGTCTGCCCCTCCGACAGGCTCTCGATCCCGTAGTCCCCCGCATCTATGTTCTCGACTGACGCGCGCATCTTCACCTTGGTCTTCGCCAGCATGAACTCCCTTTCTCTCTGCTCGAAGAGTTCCCTCAAGACGTCGTGCCCAGCGGACAAGGGGGGCCGACGACCCCTCCACTCGATAATAAGGTTTCGACTCTGTTGGGTCTTAGTCGCCTGTCTCTTTGCCTTTGGTTCTTCGAGTTATCGACTCCGCGATTTCCTTCAGCTTGGTTCTCGCGAGAGTCAGCGTGGGTTTCTCCGCAATCAACCCCTGCGGCCTCCTGAGCAGAATGGCGACGAGCATGACTCCGATGAACATCGTCTCGAACCTCGTCGGGTCGATGGGCCCGAAGATGTTGTACCCAGAGCTGATTAGGTAGCTCGTCCCCTGGTTAAAGGCGTTGAAGATTAGCAGGTAGACGAAGGTCCCGAGTAGCACTCCCCTGTTGTTCGCTGCCCCTCCGAGTATTACTATCACGAACGGGATGAACGTGAACGTCTGTCTCGTGAAGCTACCCACCGTCCCCGGGGCGATGTATGGCATGTAGAAGAGCCAGAGAACCCCGGCCATCCCCGCGATTGCCGAGCTCACCAGGAGGACGTTCCGCCTTATCGCTACGTTGTCCTTCCCGAGGGCCTCCGACGCTTCTTCATTGTCCCTGAGGGCACGCAGCGTTCTCCCGAGCGGAGACCTTCCGACCCTTTCCGAATAGATGTAGACAAGCGCGGCGGCGACGATGAGCACGATGAGCACAAGTAGGTTCGGCTGCCCTATCACGGTTCCCAGGTCGAAGATGGGGCTGGGAGCGGTCATCCCCAGCGCCCCCCCGAGGAACGGATAATAGGCCAAGCTGAAGTAGTTGAAGAACTCCCCGGCTGCCAGAAGTAACATGCCAAGGTAATCTTCACGCAGGCGGATGGCTGGGTACGAGGAGAGGTATCCGAACAGTGCACCCATTATCGCCCCCACGACCAACATGAATATCGCAATCTCGACAGCCAAGGGCGGGTTGCCGATCAGCCTGGCGTCAATCAAAGAAATGAAGGACGCCTGGTATGCGAACACGTCACCCTTGAGATGCATCACATAGACCATGAGCCTGTACGCCAGGGACCCACCCAAGAACGCTCCTGCGGCGACGAAGAGGACCTTCCCGAAGTTGGGGATGCCGGCATACCCGAACTCCAGGTTCACCGTGAGGCTGATAATCAGAAACAGGCAGAACAGCTCCGCGGGCTGGATGAACACCATGAGGAGGAAGTAGAGCGAAGACAGGTCGAGTGCCAACTACCTGAACCTCCTCAGTAGTCGGCGCCAGTCCACCGAAGTCAACCCCTTCGGTATGACGAGCAAGGTGATGATCATGATGGCAAGCGGTATCCCCTTCTGGAAAGTCGTGACCTGGGAGCCCGCAGCGTAACCATACGTCGCGTTGACGAACTGAGTGAGTACCCTGATCACGTAGGTCTCGCTGAACCCGACTATGAACCCCCCGATGATCCCCCCGTAGAGGCTGCTGAGCCCTCCTAAAACCGCTCCCGCGAAGATGTCGACGATGATATACGAAGAAGTGGCCGGAGGCGAGGGCGACTGGATGGCGTACAAGCCTCCTCCCAGACCCGCTAGAGCCCCCGCCACGAACCAGGACACGACGTACACCCTTTCCACGTTTATCCCCAGGATTCGTGCAAGGTTTGGGTTCTCTATTGCGGCCCTCATCGCCACACCGAACCTCGTCCTGTAGAGAAGATAGCTTAGCGCGATTGTCATCACCACCAGAGTGGCGGGCGCGACAATCAGGATGCCATTCACGCCGAAGACGTGGAAGTCAGGGAGCTGATTCAGGTCGAAGAGGTAGTACCCTTTGTCTCCAAGAAACTTCGCGTAGACCTTCGAAATGTAGTCGAAGAATACAGCGCCTATGAGCCCGGTCATTATGGTGTCGACTGCGAGTGTGGCGATCATGAGAACGACGATGTTGGCTCCTCGCTTCGTCAGTGGCTTGAGCACAGCCAGGTACATGACGACGGCAGTAACTCCGCCGACGACGAAGGCCACTGGGACCGTGAGGTACGGGCTCGAGAAGTTGCCGAATATGAACGCTGATGCGCTCGAGAATATGGCGATAACCACGAAGTCTGAGTGAGCGAAGTTTGGAACTTTGGTCGTCATATACGTCAGGGTCAGCCCAACGCACATCATTGCATACAGGCAGCCGTAAACGATGGCGTTGGAGATTGATGGGTCTAACAAATACCCACGGCATAGTGACCTACCAAGCGTTAAATAGTTTCCTGCATTTACCTTGCATTAAGAAAATTATGAAACGTACAGGTGCATCCAACCTCATCGTAGTTGCGCTCTTTATCGTGGGACTGATAATCGGAGCGGGCGCAATCTACGCACTTGGTATCACGTCAGCGACCACACAGACAGTGGTTTCGACTCAAACTTCGGTATCCACGCAGATAATCCCGACTACCGTCACAGGCCCCGCAGCGACCACCACAACAGTCACAGGACCAGGCGGAGCGACCGTAACGGTCACAGGACCAGGCGGAGCGACTACGACAATCACCGCGGAGTCTACCGAGTCGGCATGCGTGACTTGCCTCGGCGGCATCAACAACACGATACTGATAGGGGCGGCGCAGGCAGCCGGCAATGTGACCGGGACCTTCACAATCGGTGACCTTCAGGACCTTACTGACGGCCTAGCTGGCCAGGGTCTTGACGGCCAGGCGACCACAGGGTTTGCCATCTCTGACATCAACGCGTGGATCCAGACCACGCCACTAGCGGGCAAGGTGACCTTCAAGCAGAATCTGCAAGACTACAAGGAGGACAACGTTCTCACTTCGACCATAATGAACACCTACCTCAGCCAGGGCATCCACGTGGTTGTAGGACCGCTCAACAGCGGAGCCGCAATCGCCCAGCTCCCGTTCGCAAACAGCCACCAGATCGTGATGATCAGCCCATCTTCGACCAGTCCACTGGCATCCATCCCTGGCGACTACCTGTTCAGGACGCCGCCATCTGATGCTGCCCAGGGACAGGTGGACGCAGCGGAGTTCAAGCAGTCGGGAGTTCAGGACGTTGTAATCGTCTACAGGAACGACGACTACGGCCTGGGCCTCGCGAACTCCACCGCCACCAATTTCGAAGCTCTGGGAGGACACGTTGAGGCACAGATTCCATACGACATCACAATCAGCAACTTCGTCTCGATACTAGGATCCGTGAATGACGCATACAACTCGGCAGTTAGCAAGTACGGAGCGAGCCACGTCGCCCTCTACTTCATCTCATTCGACGAGTTCGGCCAGATAGCCACTCAGACCCAGGCCAACTACCCTGCGCTGCTTCAGACCCCACTCCCGTGGTTCGGAACCGACGGGGAGGGTGACGAAGCGCCCATAGTCAACTCCACCTACGCATCTGCCTCGGCGGCGACAAGGCTCGCGGCCAGTTTCCCAGGGTTCGTCGGGAACCCGCTGGCGCAGTCGGTCTGCGCAAGGCAACTTGCGACCCGCGGCACCCTGTGCAGTGGGTACACGGTAGGCGACTACGACGACATGTGGCTAGCGGCGTTGGCAATCCTCTACTGCGTGCCGTCATCTCACTACACGGCTGTCCAGAACGGACAGTGCATGCAGCAGGTGCTGCCAGCGATCTCTGCCGGGTTCAGCGGTGCCACGGGAGTCACGCTCCTCAACACTGCGGGAGACAGGCTGTTCGCATCCTACCAGTTCTTCTGCATCGTCCCCGGGTCGACAACCGGCTCGGCGACATGGATTAACTGCGGATACTGGACCCAGTCGAACCCAACGGTAATAGTCTGGACAACCAAGCCACAAGGCATACCTTAAGCGGGGACCCACCCCCCTTCCCTTTTTGTGATTGGCCATGGCTCTAACCATAGAGCTACAGAATGTATCGAAGTATTTCGGCAACCTCCGAGCAGTCGACGGAGTCTCGGTGGGCATCGAGGAGAAGACACTGACGATTCTCATCGGCCCCAACGGGTCGGGAAAGACGACCCTGATCAACACGATTGCAGGGTTTTACCACGCCGACGCGGGGAGAGTCCTATTCATGGGGAAAGACATCACCCGTCTTCCTCCGCACAAGGTGTACAAGCTAGGCTTGGCAAGGACCTTCCAGATACCGAATCTCTTCTGGAAGCTGACGGTGCTGGAAAACGTCATGGCCGCGGCCAAGGGAAACCCGGGCGAGAGCTTCCTGAGGTCGCTGGTGAAGACCTCTTGGCTGAAGAAGGAGAAGGAGGTCGCCGAACAGGCGTTCAAGCTCCTCGAGGTAGTCGGACTCTACGAGGCCTGGGACAAACCGGCAGAGAGCCTCAGCGGGGGGCAGATGAAGCTGCTCGAGATAGGCCGGGGGCTCATGGGCGGGGCGAGCACCGTGCTCCTGGACGAGCCGATCTCGGGGGTCAACCCCCGTCTGGCCTACGAGATCTTCGAAAAGCTGAAGATTCTGAGGAATGACCTAGGGATTACCTTCTTCATCATAGAGCACCGGCTGGACATAGCCCTGAAGTACGTGGACAGCGTCGTTGCAATGGCCTTCGGCAAACTAATCGCTACCGGGAAGCCGGAGGCAGTGATGGCCGACCCCAGGCTGATCGAAGCGTATCTGGGTGGATAGATTGCTCGAAGTCGAGGGAGTCTCCTCCGGTTACGGTAACCTCCACATACTCACCGATGTCTCGATCAAGGCTGAGAGCAGACAGATTACCGTCATCGTCGGCCCCAACGGGTCGGGAAAGAGCACACTTCTGAAGACGATCGCAGGCCTGGCCAACCTGTACAAGGGCAGCATCACGCTTGAGGGGCAGTCGATTGCACACCTCCCGCCTCACGAAATAGCCCAGCGGGGGCTCGCCTACCTCCCGCAGACCGAAAGCGTGTTCACCCAGTTGACAGTCGCCGAGAACATCAAGATGGCCGGCTACACCGTGCCGCCGACCGAGATTGGAGACCGGCTGAAGAGCGTGATTGAGATGTTTCCCCAGGTCGACAAATACATGAAGACCAGGGTGCAGAACCTCAGCGGGGGCGAGCGGCAGATGGTGGCCATGTCCATGGCGCTCCTGCGGAAACCCTCGGTGATCATGTTCGACGAGCCGACTGCCAACCTCTCCCCGAAGCTCGCCACTCAGGTCCTCAAGACAGTGGAGACTGTGGCTAAGGACCTCGGACTCACCGTCCTCCTCGTCGAACAGAACGCGAAGCGCGCGTTGGAGATGGGGGACAGGGCCTACCTCCTTGTCAGCGGGAGGAAAGCGTACGAGGGAGGGGCGAAGGAGCTGCTCTCCCACGCCGAACTCGCGCAGATGTATCTGGGCCTGAAGGCCGCCTAGGCCTTGAACGAATAAATACCAAACAGGCGAGTCGAGCATTCTGGGGGCAGTCCCCGAACTAGAAGTGCCATCTTGGAGTGTCGCTGGAACAGTTGATGTGGGTCGAGAAGTACAGGCCGACGAAGCTCGATGATCTGGCGAACCAGAGCTCTATCAAACAGAGGCTGAAGCTGATGCTCGAGAAGAAAGAGCAGCTGCCGCACCTCCTGTTCGCTGGGCCGCCCGGATGCGGCAAGACAACAACCGCGATGATTATCGCTAAGCAGATTCTCGGTGAGAGCTGGAGCGAGTACTCCCTCTCTCTCAACGCGAGTGACGAGAGAGGAATCGACATAGTCAGGGAGCGGGTCAAGACCTTCGCCCGTTTCGCCGACAGGCGTGAGGGGGTTCCCTTCCGCATAGTGATTCTCGACGAGTCCGACGAGATGACCTCGGACGCCCAAACCGCCCTCAGAAGGATCATGGAGGAGACCGCCACCTACACGCGTTTCATACTGGTCTGCAATTATTCGTCAGGCATCATCGAGCCGCTCCAGAGCAGGTGCGCCATCTTCCGGTTCCAACGCCTCGACGAGGCGTCGGTGGTCGGGCACCTCAAGGAGATTGCGAAGAAGGAAAGAGTGAAGGCGGCTGATGGGGTCTTCGGGGCCGTGTACGAGGCCACCCAGGGAGACATCCGGCAGGCAATCAACCTCATGCAGGCCGCGTCAGCCTCGGGCGAGCTCACCCTCGAAGGCGTGAAGGCAGCAACGGGCGCCGCGGCAAAAGCCAGGGTCGCCGAGGTGGTTAGGCTCGCTCTCGCCGGGGACTTCGAAGCTTCGCGCGCGAAGATGGTCGAGCTCACCAGGGTCTACGGGGTCCCCGAGAGGGACTTCCTGAAGTTTGCAAATGAGGCCCTCTCTGCCAAGGACACCGACAACCTGGGAAAGGCGATCTCCATCCTCGCAGAATACGACTTTAGACTAGTACAAGGGGCACAGCCCGAGCTCCAACTGACTGCCATGCTGGCGCAGCTCGCGGCCCTCAGTCGAAAAGAGGACTGACAGCAACATGTCGCTCCCGCGAGGGATTCGGGACATAGAGCCCGAGGAGTTCCGCTTCCACGCGAAGGTCAGGTCCGCCTTCGAAGAGGTCGCCCGCCTCTACAACTTCAGGGTGATGGAGCCGGCCTCAATTGAGCACCTCTCCACGCTCAGGGCGAAGAGCGGCGAGGACGTGGACAAGGAAATCTACACCTTCAAGGACAAAGGCGGAAGGGACGTTGGGCTCCGTTTCGACCTGACCGTCGGGATAGCCCGTTACGTCTGCGCGCGGAAGGACCTGAGACTCCCGACGAAAATCGCAGCCTTCGGCGGGATGTGGAGATACGACGAGCCGCAGTACGGCAGGTTCAGGTGGTCCCATCAGTGGGACCTCGAGATTTTCGGGCCCCCTTCAATCGATTCCGATGCAGAGGTGATAGACGCTAGCGCCGCCATAATGAAGCGGATAGGCCTTGAGAGGACGGTGATCAAGGTGGGCGACCGAAGGGTCGTCGAGAGTTTCATCCGCGAGCGTGTAGGTGTCAAGGAGGATCAGAAGGTCGCCGAATTGATGCGCGCCTTGGACAAGGTCGAGAAGAAGACCCACGCCGAACTCGAACAGGAGTACAAGGCCAAGGGGTTCGGAGGGGACGAAGTGAGACGGGTCCTCGAACTGGGCGACATCAGCGGCGAGCCCGAAGAGGTGCTTCGAAAGACGGCGGAGATGGGCCTCAGGGGGACCGAGGACCTTGCACGCCTGCACGACCTCCTTAGATCGCGAGGGGTGAAGAACCTCGAGTACAACCTGCGGATAGTGAGGGGGATCGACTACTACACGGGGGTCGTGTTCGAGGTCGCCGACTCAGCGAACCCGAGGCTTGGCTCTCTCTGCGGCGGTGGCCGCTACGACGCCCTCCCGAAGCTCCTCGGAAGGCCAGACCTCTCCGCCACGGGGGCAGCAGGGGGGGTCGAGAGGGAGGCCATGTCGATGGCGAAGGAATCCGCGAAGCCGGAGGTGGTCGCATTCGTGGCCTGCGCATCCACAGAGGTCATAGCAAACGCTGCAGGTCTGCTGGCTCGGCTCCGCGAATCCGGGATTTCGGCCGATGCCTCTCCCACGGGGAGAAGCCTTGGGAAACAGCTCGAGGACGCGAGCGCCCTGGGCGCGAGGTGGGTGCTCGTCATTGGGAAGAGGGAGGTTTCCGCGGGCTCAGTGACCCTGAGAGACATGAAGTCCGGAGAAGAGCAGATGATTACGCCAGACGAGGCAATGGAGCGCCTGGGCGCATCCTGAAGCGCCCAGCGTCAGATAGTCTTTAATCAGCCTGTCGTCCTCCGCAGTTCATGGAACGGGCAATCGTCCTGGTCAACCTCAGCCCGGGAGCAGAGGAACAGAGCATGAAGGAGCTGAAGGGAGTGCCTGGGATTGTGTCTGTCTACCACCTTTACGGCCTCTACGATATGTTGGTGGTCGTCGAAGCCGCCGACGATCAGACCGTCAAGGCGATTATCGCGGATAAGCTTCGCTCAAAGACGGGGGTCGTTTCCACAATCACGATGAAGGTAGTGTCCTAGACTCTTCCCAAGGTTTAAACAGACTAGTCAGAAGCCCAGTTTCGTTGAAGACCAGGGTGCTGGTCACCGGCGCCTCCGGCCAAATCGGCTCGGAGCTTGTGCCTCTTCTGAAGGAGCGCTACGGGGACGACCAGGTCCTGCCCACGGTCTTCCCCCCGGAGACCGCGAAGAACCTGCCCTGGCACGCCGACATCCTCGATGCCGTCGACATGGCAGCGCTCACGAAGGCGCTCAAGGACGGGGCGGTCAACACGGTGTACCACCTTGGCGGGATCCTATCCGCCCACGGCGAGGAGGACCCGCAGCTGGCCTGGAGGGTGAACATCCAGGGGCTAAAGAACGTCCTCGATGCCTCACGGGTTCTGGGAATCTCCAGGGTCTTTTGGCCCAGCTCCATCGCAGTCTTCGGCCCCGACGCCCGCAAGTCGATGACCCCGCAGAGCTCGGCGCTCAACCCTACCACAATCTACGGCCTCACCAAGGTCACTGGGGAGCTCCTCTGCAACTACTATTTCCTGAAGTACGGTCTCGACGTCAGGTGCCTGCGTTACCCGGGGATAGTGAGCAGTCAGACGCTCCCTGGTGGAGGGACCACCGACTACGCGGTTGGGATGTTCTACGCCGCAGTGAGGGGAGAGCCATATTCATGTTTCGTGAGCCATGAGACCGTCCTTCCGATGATGTACATGCCCGACGCCCTGAGGGCGGCCATAGTCATCATGGAGGCTGAGAAGGAGCGTGTTCCAAGGCATGCAGGATACAACCTGGCCGCCATCAGTTTTTCGGCAGGGGAGCTCGCCGACCAGATTCGTACAAGAATCCCAGGTTTCGAGGTCTCTTACACTCCCGACTCGAGGCAGAGAATAGCCGACTCGTGGCCCTCTTCAATCGACGACGCCGAGGCGAGGCAAGACTGGGGATGGACCCACGAGTTCGACCTCGAGAGAATGGCCGACGACATGCTTAGCAGACTCCGCGCGAAGCTCGTGATGCCGCAGAAACACGGTTAAGACCCCTCGTCCCACCCCAGGGCGACAGGACTTGCGCAACCCGACATCCTTCCTCAAGGACGAATACGACGACCTGGTGAAGCAGGAGCTCGACTGGAAGCTCCGAGTGCTGGCGGGTCCGAGCGAGCCGTGGTGCGTGGTCGACGGCAAGAAGGTGCTGATGTTCTGCTCTAACAACTACCTCGGGCTGAGCAACCACCCGAAGCTCAGGGAGGCCGCCATCGAGGCCGTGAGGACCCACGGCGCAGGGTCGGGGTCGGTGAGGCCGATAGCGGGGACAATGGACCTGCACGTCGAGCTGGAAAAGAGGCTCGCCCGCTTCAAAGGGGCAGAGGCCTCCCTCGTTTACCAGACCGGTTTCGCTGCTAATTCCGGCCTCATCCCTCAGTTGGCTGGCAAGGGCGACATCATAATCAGCGACGAGCTGAACCACGGAAGCATCATCGACGGGGTCAGGCTCTCCCACGCAGAAAGGGGGGTGTACAAGCACGCAGACACCGAGGACCTCTCAAGGGTCCTCGAGGAGGCAGAGAAGGTCTCCCCTGCGTACAGGAGGATTCTGATAATCACGGATGGCGTCTTCTCCATGGACGGAGACATCGCTCCCCTGGACAGGGTCGCCGCCCTGGGGAAGCTGCACGGGGCAATGGTGTACGTCGACGACGCCCACGGCGAGGGGGTGCTCGGGGAAGGAGGGAGGGGGATCGTTTCGCACTTCAAGCTCTCGAGAGACCTCGTCCAGGTCGAGATGGGAACCTTCTCCAAGGCCTTCGGTGTCGTCGGAGGGCACGTCTCGGGCTCCAGAGACCTCGTCGATTTCGCCTACAACAAGTCGAGGACCTGGCTCCTGAGTGGCTCCCACCCGCCCGCCGTGGTCGCCGCCTGCACTGCGGCGATCGACGTTCTTGAGCATGAGCCTCAACACGTCGAGAGGCTTTGGAGTAACACGAAGCGTTTCAAGAAGGCGATGAGAGACATGGGTTTCGACATCGGCAGGAGCGAGACCCCCATCACTCCGGTGATGGTTGGGGACAGCGGCAAGGCGAAGAAACTCAGTTCCCGCCTCTTCGAGCTCGGTGTCTTTGCTCTTCCGATAGTGTATCCGATGGTAGCCCAAGGCAAGGCAAGAATCAGAACCATCATGAATGCTGCGCTGAAGGATCAGGACCTCGAATTCGCCATCAAAGCCTTCGAGAAGGCTGGCAGGGAACTACAGGTCATCTAGCGCGAAGGGGTCCCCGAGGTTCCACTCCTCCCTGCGGTACTTCTCTGCGACCAGACGAGCCGTCTCTGACTTCTCCTCCTGCGTCAGGTCCCCAGAGGAATAGGTCCCATTCCGCCGAGCCGCAAGAGCCTCGACGAATCTCGCCCTATCCACACCACAATTGGCCACTTCGGCCCCTTTGCTCCTGGGGTAGCGTCTCTCGGCAGGAGCGGTCGAGGGTCTCGTAAGCGCCTCGACCTCTGCCAAATCGGCGCTGATCAACAGCGTTCCGTGGCAGATCACCCCCTCGTTCGACAGATAGGCCGCCATCCCGGAAATCTTCCCCTCGGCCGTCACTATCTTGTTAGGGGGCTCGAAGATACAGTCGACCGAGCAATCGGTCAGGGCATTCACCACCGTCGCCGCAAACGACAGGAAAACGTTCTTTGCATCGAAGACCCGCCCGCCCTCTTGGCTTTTCGACCGCGGCTCGAGGAAGGACCAGTTGAGGTTGCCGGGTCCGTGGTAGACTGCTCCTCCCGCGGTGAATCTCCTTACAATCGGCACAGCCCTCTTCCTGCACAACTGCAGGTCGGTTTCCAATGCCGCAAGTTGCGCCCTCCCTATCACCACTGACCTCTGGTTGTCCCACACCCTCAGAACCGGTTCGTTCAGGCGCCTGAAGAGTGCCTCCTCCAGCGCCACGTTCGAATAAGGGTCTTGCAGCGTCAGGTCGAGTAACCTGCCACGCACGACGTTCAAAGCGGGCAGCACCATTAAGAGCTTTGAACGCCGGTCTGGGAGCCGATGGGGCTTGCCCTACAGACTCCTCCCTGACGTGGCCCTGGCCGATATCGCGTTCGAGGCGGACTCCGCCTCTCTCGGCGGCCTGTTCGAGTCGAGCGGAAGAGCCCTGACCGACATCATGGTTGATCGGAAGACTCTGCGGGCCAAGGTGGCGAAGACGATCAGGTTGGAGGGAGGAGACTCAGACCGTCTCCTCTACGACTTCCTTACCGAGCTCATCGTGCTGAAGGACGTAGACTCCCTCCTCTTCAAGGAGTTCCGCGTCCAGGTGAAGGAGAATTCGCTCTCGGCGTCACTCAAAGGGGAGGAGATCGACAGAGGGAGGCACGGGCTTCGCAACGACGTCAAAGCCGTCACAATGCACATGTTCGGCGTGAGGCGCGAGGGTCCGCGCTGGAAGGCGACGGTCGTCCTCGACATCTGACCGCATCCTACTCAGAAAAACGTCTGGATTCCGGGTTCGCCAGGGAGACATGGTTCCAAATGAAACGCTAATGCCTCGCATTAGGGCCGAGATTAATAGCCAACGAGAAGCTCACCGACACTCGAAATGGAACGGGCACAGGAGTTCTCGGAGGCTCGATACATCTCGCTCGAGACATACCGAAGGAGCGGCGTGGGCGTACCCACGACAGTCTGGGTGGTGGCGAACGCAGGATTCGTCTACGTGAGAACTGGCGCACGGAGTGGCAAGGCCAGGAGAATCCGCCGGAACCCCCGCGTTCGAATCGCAAGGACGAACCTCAGGGGGGAGATTCAGGGGGACTGGGTGGAGGGGGTGGCGCGCTTCGTCGACGGAGAGGATTCCAAGAGAATTCTGGGGCTTTTCCGGGAGAAGTATGGCCTCCAGCTCAGGTTCCTCGGGTGGTTGGGAAAGATTGCAGGATCTCAGGAGTCGCATATGGTCGTGCTTGGCATCGAGCTGGCGTAAGGATGGGTCCGGAGGACGTGCTCGTCCAAATCCTTAAAGGCGCAGTTCGAAGGCGCCCCATTCGCTAGGGAAGGCTAGTTGGCTCAGGCCTCTGATTTCAAGAAGGTCTCCGACGTCACTTGGGAAATCCCCCGATCCTACAAGCAGGGGATGCTCGTTCCCGCCCGAATCTATGCCACGCGCAAGCTTCTCGACGGCATGGACAGGGGGGTGATAGAGCAAGTCACAAACGTCGCCTGCCTCCCGGGCATCGTCAGACAGGCCTACGCGATGGCTGACGCGCACTGGGGATATGGCTTTCCAATTGGCGGCGTTGCGGCGTTCGATACTGAAAAAGGCGTCATTTCGCCTGGAGGAATAGGATTCGACATCAATTGCGGAATGAGACTCATAAGAACGAATCTACACTTTTCTGAGGTCAAATCCAAGACCAAGGAGCTGGTAGACCTCATGTTCAGGCTGGTCCCTGCAGGAGTGGGCGTAAAGGGTTTCCTCAAGGTAACGGGAGCGCAATTCGACGAAGTGATGAAATACGGGGTGAAATGGTGCGCAGAGAACGACCTCGCGTGGGAGGATGACCCCGCCCACGTGGAGGAGGGGGGTTTCATCAAGGGGGCCGACCCGTCGAAGGTCAGCCGCCAGGCCAGGAGCAGGGGGATAGACCAGCTCGGCACCCTCGGTTCTGGGAACCACTACCTGGAGATACAGGTGGTCGACCCCGACCGCTTCCTCGACCGCGACCTCGCGAAGAACTTCGGAATCGTGCACGACGACCAGGTCATGGTGATGGTCCACTGCGGAAGCAGGGGGTTCGGCCACCAAATCGGGAGCGACTACCTGAGGGTCTTTGACGGAGCCATGAAGCGGTACGGCCTAACGGTGAGGGACAGGGAGCTTGCGTGCGCCCCGTTCGCGTCGAACGAAGGCAAAGACTACTACGGGGCGATGGTCTGCGCCGCAAACATGGCTTTCACCAACAGGCAGATCATAGTCCAAAGGGTGCGAGAAGCCTTCTCCAAGGTCTTTCACCGGGAAGCGGACGCCTTGGACATGCACATGGTCTACGACGTCTGCCACAATGTCGCAAAGGTGGAGCGGCACTCCTACGACGGCTCCAGCATGGAGGTACTCGTCCACAGGAAGGGAGCCACCCGGAGCTTCGGCCCCGGCCACCCCGACATCCCTGCGCCATACCGCAGCATCGGCCAGCCAGTGATCATCGGCGGGTCGATGGAGACCGGCTCCTACCTCCTGATCGGGACGTCGAAGGCCATGGAGGAGACCTTCGGTTCTACCGCCCACGGCTCAGGGAGGACCATGTCGAGGACCGCGGCCAAGAGGACGGTGAGGGGTGCCGAACTTCAGAAGAGCATGCTCCAGCGCGGAATCTACGTCAAAGCAGCGACCATGGACGGATTGGCCGAGGAGGCTGGCATGGCGTACAAGGATATCTCAGAAGTGGTCGAGACCATGGACGCTGCCGGGATTTCGAAGAAGGTCGCCGCGCTGAGGCCTATCGGCAACATCAAGGGCTAGGCGTTCTTCGCACTCCCTCGTTTCGAAACCATGGGGACACGGCGCCTCCTCCCACGTTTATTAGACAAGGCTGCCCTACACTTGTCCGAAGCGGGCGTTGGCCTACTGCCCCAATTGCGGCAAAGATGTTTCCCCCGAGGCCGTCACCTGCCCGAACTGTGGCCATCCTTTGAAGCAACCGCTGGCCCAACCAGTGCCCAACGAGAAGGTGAGCGCTGCGTGGTGGTTGCTTCCAATCTTCCTTAGCTGGATAGGCGGGCTGATCGGATACTTCGTGCTCAAGGACAGGAATAGAAGCACCGCCACCCACATTCTGATCTTTGGCATCGTGTGGACATTCGTCGGTATCATCTTCTTCGTGGCGCTCGCAGGGTTCCTCTTCGGGCTCTACGGCACGATGGCCCCGTAGGCTGAACCGCTTTGCCATCCTGCCCCTACTGTAGCAGGGAGGTCTCTCCTCAAGCCGCAGCGTGTCCCAATTGCGGGCACCCCATGCGCCAAGGGCAGCCGCCCGGCGCTCCCTCAGAACGAATCAGCGGATGGTGGTGGTTGCTCCCGATATTCCTCACGTGGGTCGGAGGGCTAATCTGCTATTTGGTGCTGAAGGATAGAAATCCAAAGACCGCCACAAGCATGCTCATCCTTGGCGTCGTGATGGTCGCCGTGGAGGTGGTTGCGTGGATAGTGGTGGCCGCGATTCTCTTCTTCGTCCTCTCCCAGGCACACGCAGTTGCGTCTGGTTCCTTTGCATGAAGTGGAATGCTCTTTGCCCCTCGGGACGCCGAACCATCGGACTGCCCTACGTCCCATCTCTGGGGTCTAGCTTATGTAACCCGGCCTCGTTTCGCGCCTCGGCTGCGTCGCGGCCTCCCGCGCCTCCTCCGACATCCCCTGTAGCTGACTAATCACCTTCTGCGTCTCCTCCGCCTTCTCTTTCAGCTTCTCCGTGTCGATGGGGATTCCAACCAGTTCCGAGAGCACCTCTAGGACCGCCTTTGAAGCGGCCGCATCCACGAGGTATCCAGACGTCTCGCCCAGCAGGCACGCTCCCTCTAGCCCCCTGAGGGCCGCCATTCCGATCATCAGTCCGTTCATCCCGCTTATTCCCCCTCCCTTCATCAGGGTCGCCCCCTTTGACGAAACTGCTTCGAGCAGCTTCTTGGAGGTTGCCGCCCCGTAGACCTTCGGCTCGGTGGAGAAGGAGCCGGTAATGTAGGCCGCCAGAGTGTAGACCTCTTTGACTCCCTTCCTCTTGGCGTAACTCACTACGGCGTCTGACAGTTCGTACTCCCCCTCCGACGTGGTCGGCTGGGCGTCCGCCGTGAACACGAGTATGCTCCTCCCCTTTCCCACCGGGGCGTAGAAGATCTGCGCCTTGATCGGCTCCACGGTGCCGTCCTCCTTCACGTTCACCTGAGGCGGGAAGCTGTCGCAGTCATACTCGGCGACCTTTTTCGCATTGAACAGGCTTACTAGGTGGTCGGCGGCGAGTTTCCCCACATAACCGCTGCCAGGGAGCCCGCAGACCATGACAGGGTCCTGCGCCTTCACATCCGCCAGGACTATCTCTTTGACTCCCGCGTCCTCGGTGTGGTTCCGGGGTGTCATTCGTCCTTCCTCGACTTCAGCTTCTCGCTCAGGTCGACGAGCCTGCCTTTGTCCTCGACCTTGATCGAAGTCTTAAGGTTGAAGCGGAGCCCCACCTGCCTGAGTATGGAATACAACTCCCCCCCGGAGACCTTCCCGGTGAACCTCCCTGATTTCACCATGCCGGCCAGTTCCTTCACGAGGCTCTCCGTCTCCCTCGGGAAGTACGAATAGGCGGCCTCGAGGACCTCGTCTCCTCGGTCGTACAGCATCCCCTCCACCACCTGCCTGTCGGTCTTCTCGGCTTTCGGGGGCGGGGACGCCGCCTTCATCCGCCTCCTCATCTCCTCCAGCTTCCTCCTCTCGATGAGCTTGAGCTCGGCGTCTTCTTCCAAGAGTTTTCGGGCCCTCCACCCATCCCGCGGATAAAACACTTCCTTTCTATCTGTGAGACCTGATTCCGATCGTCACCCCTACCAGGAGGATGACCCCGCCGACCACCACCGCCCAGCTGAGGGATTCGCTCAGCAGCAGTATCCCTCCGACCACGCTGACCAGCGGGATGATGTAAAGCTGGATGCTGAGCTTCGAGACGGACTGCCTGCTGAGCAGGGTGAAGTACATGAGGTTCGCCAAGACAGTGCTCAGGACCGCCAGGTAGATCACAGCCGTCCATCCCTGCACAGACAGCGTCTCGGCCTGCTGGAGCAGGCTCGGCGACACTAGTGGGATCAGGATCGCCGTCCCGACAAGTGCCGCCCACACAGCCACCGGGAACGGGCCGTACTTGTCAACGAGGGGCTTCGACGTCGCCGCGTAGATCCCTGACGCAAGGCTGGACAGGACCACGGCCAGCGGCCCGTAGATGGATCCAGAGGCCAGGGATAGGTCGGGGCTCGAGATCACGGTCGCTCCGACCAGGGCGAGCACGAGTGCCAGGACGAACCTTTTCCCGACCCTCTCGTCCAGTAGGACGACCGAGGAGATGATCGCGAACAGGGGACCCAGCGAGATCAACACTCCGGCCACCGATGCGTCCACCGTCTTCTCTGCGTAGTTCAGTGAGAGATGGTAGATGTCGACGCTCGTCACCGAGGCGACAAGCAGCCTGGGGAAGTCCTTCCACTCGAACTTGACCTTTGGCTTCGCGATGAACGGGTACAGAACCAGAAAGCAGGCGCTGACCGTGAACCACCTTAGAAGAGTCAGGTTGACGGATGTCAGCTCGAAGTCTGCCACTCTGATGGCGACGAAGGCCATCCCCCAGATTGTGCAGAGGACGACGGCCAGGCCGTAGCCTCTAAGGTTGGCCAACCCGCACCCCGCCCCCGATTTGCCTTAAGGGACTTCCCCGTCCTCGCGAGGAGCGGCTGTAGAGGCGCAGATTCTACCGATCCTCGGAATTCGCAATCGGGCTGGGTCTCTAGCCTGGAACGTATGTGCAGGTGGTGTAGATGCCTTCAGCGATGGCGCCCGTTATTGTGCCAGCAGAGGAGCTTGTTGTGACGGTCGCAAACCCCACGGTCTGGCTCACCGAAGTCGTAGTGGAGTAGGTGCGCAGGTCAAAGGTTTGTGTCGCAGTGCCAAAACTCGTCGTGCTGGTCTGCACATAACCGACCATCCAGACCGAATAGTGAGTGACGACGCATCGAAGGACGCCCGATTCCTGCGGGAGAGTCACTGTGTAATTCCTGATTTGTAGGAGCGTCGTCGTGTGCGTCCTAGCCAGAGTCTCGGTAACGGTGTGGCTGGACGCCGTACTCCCGAAGTAGCCAATCCCTGCGCCGACGACTAAGGCTGTTGCCACTAGGACCGAAGCAATTCGCCCTTCCATCACTGAGCGAAGCTGTTGAGCACCCTTTAAGGGCCTTCCACCTGAGGCGGGAATCCCCAAAAGGCGACACGAGGCTCTCGCCTTAGACCCCGCAGAAATCTGATGTCGCTACGGCTGGGTGATCTTGATGCTTTGTGTAGGGCAACTGGTCTCGCAGGCCATGCAGAAGATGCAGTCCATCTCCCGCACCGGGTCGCACTTGTCGCTCCTGTACTGGTTCCACTCGGAGGAGTTCGGCTCGAGAATCTTGTCCTTGCCGGTCCCGGCCTGTCCGGGGTTGAACGCCCATTCGAACACGAAGACGGGGCAGACATCCATGCAGACGCCGTCAGCCACGCACGATTCCCAGTCGATTGCCACCTGGCTCCCGTGAATCCCATTCGAGGTTGGGTAGGGCTTCCCCTCCCCGTCCATGCGGGACGTCCCTGCAGCCCGTACCTTGTGGCCGGTGTGCTCGCCGGTGACGGGGTACTGGTCGGGCTTCGAAAGGAAACTCGGGTCTATCGGTGCGGACTTGTATCCGACGTCTCGTGCCATGTTGGAACGGGGTTCGTCTCTGAGAGGTGGTTATAAGTCTCGCTGTTTTTCAAGGGTCTCGAATCTTCCGTCGCTGCCGAGCCTGTAAACTGTTATCGGCTTGAAGGTGAAGATTCCCACCTCCGCAACCCCGGGGACCGCCTTCGCCTTCATCTCGAGCTCCACCGGGTCAGAGATTGGTTCGAAGGCCGTGTCGAGAATAAGGTTGCCGTTTTCCGTAAAGAACGGATACCCCTTCGGAAGGAGCCGCTCCTCGGAAACGCCCCCGAGCTTAGAGAGTCCTACCTTCGCGCTCTCCCTCGCCAGTGGGACAACCTCCACCGGGACCTTCACCCCCCTCTCGCAGAGCAATGTCGAGAACTTGCCCTCTGAGGCGACGATGACGGCCATCTTCGAACTCCCCATGAGTACCTTCTCCCTGAGCAACGCTCCTCCGCCCCCCTTAATCAGGTTCAAGTTCCTATCAACCTGGTCGGCGCCGTCCAGCACGAGGTCAACCTTTCCGCTGAACGGGGCTAAGCTGATGCCACTGCGGACGGCCACCATCTCGATTTGGGTCGACGTCGGGACCCCTCTCACCGCTACATTCCTCTCCAGCAAGAGAGGAGACAGCTCTTCGAGCAAGGCCGCGACCGTGGAGCCGCTTCCCAGGCCCAGGGTGATTCCGGTAGTGATAGTTCTCGACAGCTCTCCGGCGACGCCTCTGAGGGCCTGTCTAAGCTTGTCCATCAGTTTTCCTGCTGCTTTTTGTCGAGGTCAATCTGCTCGAGGCGTGTCATCGTCTGTGCCACTTCGTCCAGCAACTCCCTCCGCATCCGCTCGGTCTCCGTCATCTCAGGTTTCGCCTTCTTCTCGACGACCTTCTCGAGATCCATGGGTCTCTCTGCGGCCGGGGCTCGGGCCTCCTCCTTCATGGCCTGGGGGGCAACGACCTTCAGCCTCTCCTTCGCCTGATCCAGCCTCGCCTCCAAGGTCTGCACCTTCTCCTGGAACATCGTCACGAGCTCCTCCCTCAGCTTCTCCAGCTCCCCGACTTCGACCACGAGCTCGACGTCCTTCAGCCTGGACTGCATCTCCTTGATCTGGTCACTGTACCTCTTCGCAATCATCTCCCTTTCTTCCTTGGTTATCCTGCCTTCGCTTTCAGCCTCATACAGTTTCATCAGCGCAGACGACAACAAGTCTCTCTCGACCATGGTCGTTCTCATTTCCCTTCTCGAGCGTTCCAGCTCGGTCGATGTCACCGTCGACTGGCTAAGGCTCCCCATGGGGCCGCGGGCGATGGCCGTCACCTTCTCCGGCTTCGGTCTGGAATAGAACACGAAGTATGACACGGCCCCTCCGAGAGCGGCCCCCAGCACGCCTGCAAAGAGGACCGTCACGACGTCGACCAAAGGACTCCTTGCCGATGCTCCGTGATGTTTGGTATTAAAGGTAGATTCGAGGACGGATGTAGTGATCGGCCTGTGTGTTGCGAGCGGTCCTAAGACGGAGGAGGAGAGACCATTATGATGTTGTCTCCCCTGACGATGAGTGTTCCGAGCGAGTTTGACTTCCCATCCTCGAGCACCTCTTCGGCCGTCTCGAGGGAGAGGTTCATGTGCTGGTCGAATCCCTGCAGGGTTCCCCTGATCACCTTGCCACCCTTGAGCTTGATGAGGACGATTTTGCCGACGCTTTCGTCGAGCACTTTGACTGCCATGTCTACGGACATCGATGTGACCTTCATGGTACGGTCCCGAATGGATTTATTTAAGGAATCAGAGCGAGGACCCCGATTGAAGAAGTGGGTGCTTTCAAGGCGGGACTCGCTCGAAATGATTCGAGCTGTTGAGTCCTCGCTGGGGGTGAAGCTCGAGTTAACTCGCTCATCTCAGGCGAGCTGCGAGGAACCAGAGGACGGGGTCGTCTTCGTCCATCTCGGCGAGATGGTCTTCGTAAAGGCCGGTGAGACATTCGTCCCCTTTCTGGGGTCGGCGGACACCCTCTCGCTGTTCCCGTCGGCCACGGTCGACGCCGGGGCGATAAAGTTCTTGCTCAACGGGGCTGACGTAATGAGACCCGGCGTGAGAGTGTTCGACCAGTGGGGAGACACTGGGAAGACCGTCGTGATAAGGGAGGAGGGGAAGGGGAGGGCCATTGCCGTGGGCCGGTCGACCGTGTCTAGCGATGAGGCCTCGGCCATGGCGAAGGGGGTGTGCCTGAAGAACATCCATCATGTAGGGGACCGTTACTGGGCCCTCTACAAGATGGTCTGAAAAGGCCTCAGGGACCGCGGCTGGCCGAGAAGTTTCACTGCACCCTCTCCTTATAAGCCAAGAACGATTTTCAAAGATTCTGAACAATCCTCTACAAGATGGTCTAACAAATTCGCGCGTCGCCTAGAACTGCGGGGCCGACGCAGGCTTAATAACAGGCAGAAGGTCCGAGGAGAGAGAAAACAAGCCATGTCGTCGGGGACCGTGCAGGAAAGAAGGGTGGAAGGGAAGAGCGAGGAAATCCTTCTGAAGGCCCTGGCCCTCCGGAGCGTGGAGGACATCCCGAGGATTCAGGAGGACGTGACAAACAAGACAATCGTGATTCTCAAGGTGACCCCTCTGGCGCAGAAGAGCCTCGACGAGCTGAAGTCGTCGGTGGAGCAGCTCTATGAGTTCGCCACTGCAGTTGGTGGGGACATAGCCAGGCTTGGGGACGAGAGGGTCGTGATTACCCCTCCCGGCGTCAAGATCTGGCGCGGGCTGCAATAGACGAAGCGACGCCCCGGATTCGGAATCTCTCGTGGTTATCGGCGAGAGCTCGGATCGCGGTGGCAAGTAGAGCCTCCCTGACGACGGACTTGGCATTGAAGGTGGCTCTGAGAAGTCTCGTGACGAACAGTGCCGCCCGCCAGACGCGGTATGCAAGCCGGGGTTGCGGCTCTCTACGCAGAATCCTTATCACGTCTGGCAAGGATGCTCGACGCAACTTGAGTGTAGCGGAAGACGAAATGATCCTTGCCCAGGAACAGGGTGTCAATATGAGGTCGGGAGGAATTTCGAAGGAATTTGAGGCAGAATTTGGGGTCGGCCTCAAGGAGGGGACCCTGGTCCTTACAAACAGAAGGTTGATTTTCGTATGCACGGATGAAAAGGGGGAAAGCCTACCCGTCGGCTATTTCAGCCGCAAGTTGCTGCTCTATTCGGAGGTTGAGGATTTGGAGAGTGTACCCGTCAGGCTCCCCAACATCTTCATACCATTGGAATCGGTCTCTGCGAAAGGGCACAGAGAGGGACTGGGTAGACCAAGCCTTGAAGTAAGCTGGAAGGACGACGAAGGGCATCATGATGCCATCTTTACTGAGACTCTGACAGGAAAGAGAAAGCGGAACTTGAACGACTGGGCGACTGTTATAACAAGAATCAACAACGGAACCCAGAACCTGATCACGCTACCGAAGGCTCCTGCGACGGATAGCTTGGAGGGGAAGGTGATGCACATCATGGCCGACATGCAGGAGAAGGGGCTGTTTGAAATCGAGGAGGATGTCGAAAGTGAGTTCGACATCGACTTGGATCCAGACGAGGTCCAAGATGCCTGCGACCGGCTCTCATCTCAGCACTTTCTCGTCCGGTCTCCTGATTCAAGCGGTGACGTCTACTATCGACGTACGTCTCCTCTCGCGGAAGACTCTCAGAGCTAGAACAGATGCTACTAGTACACCCTGATGGCTTCCTGCACGGCCGGATGGATGGCGGGAACCCTGTAGATTCTCTGTATCGCGTACGCTAGATTCTCCGTCTTCCTCTTCTCTCCGTGGTTCACGAGAACCTGCTGGAGCTTCGGCCTCACCTTGCCGACAAACCGGATTATCTGGTTGTAGTCGCTGTGACCGCTGAACCCCTCAATCTTCTGGACCGCGCAGTTCACGTCTACTATCTTGATCTTCCCGCTCTCGTCCATCAGGCTGGCCTGGCTGCTCCCGTCGAGGACCCTTCTTCCAAGCGTCCCCTGCACCTGGTACGATACGAAGAGTATCTTGTTCTTCTCCATCGGCGCGATGTTCTCAAAGTAGTCCAGTACCGGTCCTCCTTCGAGCATTCCCGATGTGGCCAGTATGATTGCCGGTCCTTCCCTGAACGCCTCCTCCCGGTTGGACGGGTGCTCCACCTCTGTGAAGTACTCGGAAGCGAAGGGGTTCACCCCCTCCTCAAGTATCTTGGCCCTGAGCTCTCTGGAGAGGTAGTCGGCGTACGAGACGTGGATCGCGGTGGCTTCCGAAATCATGCCCTCCATGAAGACGGGCGCTTCAACGAGCACCTTGTTTCTCATGTACTGGTCGAGGACGAGGAGAATCTCCTGTGCTCTTCCGACCGCCGGGATAGGAATCAGGACCTTCCCTCCAGTGCGGAGGATTTCGTTGATCGCGTTCACGAAGTTCATCTCCACTTCTTCGCGAACGGGCATGATGTCCTCCTTCGCCCCGTAGGTGCTTTCTGTGATCAGGGTCTCCACTCTCGGATAGTTCCAGGTAGCAGAGTCGAAGAGCTGGGTCCTCCCGTACTTGTAGTCGCCCGTGTAGACTATGTTGTGGGCTCCCTCGCCGATGTGCAGATGAATCGTGGCCGAGCCCAAGATGTGGCCGGCGTTGTTGAAGACGAGTTTGATGTCTGGTGAAATGTCCGTCACGGTGCTATACGGCAGCGTAATAGCGTGCTGGACTGTGTCTCTGATGTCCTTCTGGTCGTAGATTAGCCGCCCGCCTTCTATCTGTGCTATCTTGACAAAGTCGCTTTGAAGGAGGGTCATCAGGGGGAGCGTCGGTTCCGTGCAATATACGGGGCCGTCGTAGCCGTACTTGAACATGGCAGGCAGGAACCCCATGTGGTCCAGATGCGCGTGGCTGATCACAATCGCGTCGAGGTCGGCAGGGGAGACGTCTGCCCAGTCCAGCCTCGGGTACGCGTCCCAAGCGTTCCTGGCGCCTGGATGAATCCCGCAGTCGAGCAGAACCTTGCTCTCAGACGTCTCGACAAGGAGACAGGACCTTCCAACCTCTTGGAACGCGCCAAGCGTCTTTATCGTGACGTGCTCCGTCGACGTGAGCCTAGGCCTGAAGATTGACTCGCCCAGGTCCCTATAGAACCTCTCCCTGGTCTCGCTCCCTGCCTTCCACGCGTAGTAGACGTTCTGGATCGCGGTCGAAGGTATGTGAGGCGCCTTCCTGACCTTGACCTTCCACCCGGTCTGCTCCATGGCGGTCCCGAGGTCAAACCCTGCTTCCTGCGAAAGGGCCTTCGGCGTCGCGGCTTCAATGGTGATTTCCCCGAGTGCGTCGTCGAAGAAGTACGACGTTGCGCCTGCCTCGGGCGGGACGAGCTTTTCTAACGCCTGACGCGCTTCGTTCTCGGGCTTGCGGATGGCTTTCTCGGTCCTCGTGACCACCCTCTTCTTGAGCGAGTTGACTATCTCCGAAACGACGTAGCTGTTCTTGTGGAGGAACGCGGGGTTCCTGGTGTAGAGGGCGATTCTTGGCCCCTCGTACTCGATTCTCGTGATCCCAGCCTCCGCTGGGATATTGTTCAGTATCGCGCTCATTAGGCTGATACCGTTGGTTTTCTGTTCCAAACGCTAACTGTGACTCGTAAACTGGGCGAGGAGTTTGTCCTTCTCCTGCTCAGGAATCTCCCTGAACCCGCCCTTGTCGAGGACTGCCACGTCGAAGTGGTCGCCGGTGGCCACATTCCTCCTTGTGGCCGCTATGATTGCCTTCGCGGCGAGCGGGTACACCTTAGCCGCTGGTTGGCCTTCCTTGAATTCCGCCTCCAGCACGCCGTAGGCCACCGGGGAGCCACTGCCTGTGGCGACCATTGTCTCCTTGGCCATGGAACCGAAGATGTCCACGTTGTAGATGGACCCCCCCTTTGGGTCCACGCCGCCCACGAGGACGTCGGCGATGTACGGGTAAAGCCGGGCCGAGAAGAGCATGTTCGAGACGATTTGTGCCGCTGACTTCACGGGCATCATCCTGCCCCTCTCAATCCGATAGATGTTCGTGTAGTACTTCAGCGTGTCAACGACGTTCTGCGCGTCCGCCACCCCTCCCGAGATGGTCATTGCTATGTTGTCGTCAATCTTGAGGAGCTTCTTGCCTCTCTTGTGTGCGATGAACCCTCCAGCTGTAACCCTTGTGTCTGTCGCCAGGACCACGCCGTCGTTGCATACGAGTCCGACCGTGGTTGTTCCATGATACATCGCGGAGCTCAGCGGCTTTCCTGTAGTTCCTTTGAATTCATGTGACAATAGAACCAATGACCTCCAGAGAACGGACGAATCAAGCGTGAGGCGGTTGCTTATTTAATCTTTCGAACCCCGGGTTCGGTTGTGTCCCGTCTTTTTGGTGGTTCATGGGGTTGTCCCGCCTTTGGTGGTGAGCGCGACGACAATCAGGACTAAGAACGCAATCGCAGATGCGACCAAGAAGAATACGCCAATGGTCAAGAAGGGTAGCACATTGGCCGTAGGCCCTTGGGTGCATACCCCAAAGGGGCTACAGGGAGAAGGATTCTTGCCGAGGACTATCCCCCCAGGCTGAATGACGAGGAGGATTCCGACGACAAGCAACGCCTCTGAGACCATCCCCAACGCCAAGACGCGCCTCAATTCGCGGGCATCTCCTTCCTTCTCAGTGCCCCCGTCAGGAGCGCGAGCCATTTATCCTGTCCCTCGACCCCGATTCCCGCCCTCTCCGCTGGGGTCTGGCCTGCCAACGCCTGATGGGGGCTTGACGGAATTGCAATGAATTCCCACTCCCGCAACCTGAGCCAGCAGATTGTCGCGGGCATGATCCTTCATCGAGCTTAAATCGGTATTTCCCACCTGTCTACACGTGGACTCCAATTCCCATCTCATGGAGCTCCCAACCAAGGTCCTCATCGGCGACGGCGTCCTCTCCCAACTAGGAGAGTTCGTCCGCGAGTCGGCAGGGAGGAGGAGGGTGGTTGTCGCCGCAGGCTCGAACGTCCAATCCAAGGTCAGAGAGACAGTTGATTCCGCCCTAGGCGGGAAGGCATCCTGGGTCGAAGTGTCCGCCCCCGACCTGGCGAACGTCAGGAAGGTGATGAAGGCGGCTTCGGACGCGAATTGCATCGTCGGAGTAGGAGGGGGGAAGAGTGTCGACGTCGGGAAGCTGGCGGCCTTCAGGAAATCCATCGCTTTCTACTCGGTCCCGACGAGTGCCTCCCACGACGGCATCTCTAGCCCATTTGCCTCGATCAAGGGGCTGGACCGGCCATATTCCCTGAAGGCCAAGCCGCCTGTAGGCATCCTTGCCGACGTGGGGGTCATCTTCTCCGCCCCTCGGAGGCTTCTTGCATCCGGGTGCGGTGACCTCGTCTCGAAACTGACGGCCGTCCGCGACTGGCAACTCGCCCACAGAGAAACCGGGGAGTACTATGGTAGCTATGCAGCCAATCTTGCGCTGATGAGCGCCAACGTCGTAATCGAGGGTTCCAGGAAGTTGGGAAGATTCGGTAAGAGTAGCGTCAGAGATCTCGTCGAAGCTCTGATTAGCACTGGAGTCGCGGCGGGGATCGCCGGGAGTTCCCGCCCTTGCAGCGGGGCCGAGCACCTGTTCAGCCACTACCTCGACCTCGTCGCTCCCGGGAGGGGCCTGCACGGGGAGAAGTGCGGCCTAGGGACGATAATGATGGCCAAGCTCCAAAGGGGCGACTGGAAGGTCGTCCGAGACGCCCTGAAGAACGTCCACGCGCCGGTCACCGCCTCGGAGCTTGAGATCGACGATGGGATGATCATCGAAGCGCTGATGCGCGCGAGTTCAATCAGGCCCGAGCGCTATACTGTTCTCTCTAAGGCCAGGCTAAACAGACCGAAGAGCCTCGCGCTCGCGAGTTCTACGGGCGTTATCTAGGTAGCCTTCGCTGTTGCCGCCTGCTTTCTCTTCCGCGGCTTTGGTGCCTCTTCCATCTTATGAGCGGGCTCGGCCGCCTTTGGTTCCTGCTTGGCTTCAGGTTTCGGGTTCGCGAACTTCTCGACGAAGGTGACGCTCGTCGTGCTCGGTACGAACTTGAAGACGTCCGATGACACCCCCCGCTTGATTATCTGAAGCCCCTCAGCCAGGAATAGCTCCTCCGGTATCTCGACTTCCATCTCGTCCCCCCTGCGGGAGAACGTGACCTTTCCTCCCTCCCCCGCAAACCTCCTGTCGATTAGCGCCCTCACCTTCTCTTGGTCTCCCTCGACCTTCTTCAGGACTTCGAAGTCATAGGTGATGGACTTCCCGGCCAGCCTGTGATTGAAGTCGACCTGTGCCCTTCCGGAGCCGATGAAGCGCACGATCCCGACCCTGTTCTCCACCTCGATCTCATCGCCCACCGCGAGCTCGTCAGCCTTCTCTCCGAACTTCCTCAGTGGTATCATTCTCGTCTGCGTAGGGTCTCTCTTGCCGAAGGCCTTCTCTGGCGGGAGCTCGATTTCCTTCTTCTGTCCCACGTCCATTTCCTTCACCTCGTCGTCAAGCCCCGAAATGAGCCACCCTTCTCCCACCGCGACGAGTCTCGGTCCATACTTTCTGGTGGCGTCGTAGACGTTCAGCTTCTTCGCCTCCTCTTCGCCCGTTGTCTCTATGACCTCCCCTGTGTCCTTCACCTTCGCCGTATAGTTGGCGAATATGAGAGCGCCCTTTGCGAGTGGCATTTGCTCGACTTGCCCTAGCTCTTGGGTTTATAGCCTTTCAAGCGTGCTGGAGCTTCCGGAGGGTCTCTCCTACGGCCTTCAGGGTTCTGTCGACGTATTCACTGTTGATCTGGCCCATGCATCCGATCCTGAAGACCTTGCCCTTGAAGGGTCCGAACCCGCCAGCCACCACGATTCCCTTGTCCTGGGCCATGCTCTTCCTGAACTGCGAGTCATCCACTCCAGGCGGATAGTAGGTCGCAATCACCGTCTTCGACCTAACGTCAGGGCTCGCAACCGCCTTGAGCCCCAGCTTTGCGACGCCATCGTAGAGGGCCTTTGACATCTCGTCGTGGCGCTGCACCCTCTTCGCCCACCCTTCTTCGATGAACTCCTTTAGCGCCTCGTCGAGGGCGTAGTAGAGTGGAAGCGCTGGCGTGAAGGGAGTCTCGCCGTTCTTGCCATATTCTAGGTACCTTGGGATATCGAAGTAGCGGGTCTTGGGGGGGGAAGTTTTCAGGAAATCGACCACCCTGCTGCCGACGGAAAGTAGTGCGAGCCCCGGCGGTGCTGCGATGCACTTCTGGCTACCAGCGACGCACATGTCCACCTCCCATTCGTCCACGGGAATTGAATATCCTCCTAGGCTTGAGATGGCATCAATCACGGCAAAAGCGCCGTGGTCCCTCGCCATCCGAGAGGCTTCGCGGGCGTAGGGCGCGGTTACGCCTGTGCTCGTTTCGTTGTGGACCAGGAACAGAGCCTTGAACCTCCCCGCCTTACTCATCGCATCCTGGAGGTCGCTCAGCGGAGGAACCTTTCCGAATTCGGATTTCACCTGAACTGCCTTCCCTCCGGCAAGCTCCACCGTCTCCGCGAGCCTGCTGCTGAACTCCCCGAAGACCGGGACGATGGCGGTGTCTCCTGGTCTAATCAGGTTGAAGACGGCGGTCTCGACCCCGCCCGTCCCCGAGCACGAGAGGACCAGGACCTCACCCTTCGTCTGGAAGAGCTGCCTCGCCTTCCCGAGAAGCCCTCCATAGAGCTGCCTAAACGCGTCTCCTCTGTGGTTGATAATCGGCCGTAGCATCGCCTGCATCACCCGGGGCGAAACGTTGGTGGGCCCTGGCAGCATGATTAGCTTCTGTTCCGAACTCATTAGCATCACCCCGAAATGTCTCCCTTTATTAGCTCTCGAACTCTCTCAACGCCACCGAAGCTCCTCACAAGCTTCGCGACCTGAGGTGGGACGAGGGCGGCCCAATCCTTCCTTTCCAGGATCCTATCCCGGACGTTCGTCGCCGAGTACCTCTTCCGGTCGAGGTAGGGGACCGCTCTGACCGTAATCCCTTCCTCCTTGAAGAGGAGATGGGTAAGGGAGTCGTTGGTGAAGACAATGTCAAACTCGGGAACCATGGACTCCACGGAAGAGACCCACACCGAGTGCGAGTCCGCATCGGGGATCGGAATCGCCATCCACTTCGAAGGGTCAACCCCACTCCCATCGAGGGCGCTCTTGATCATCGAAATCCTTTCGCTTGCGGTGAAGGGGTTATCCCTTTCGTGGCTCCTCTGCGAGCTCCCGACTACCACATACAGGTAGTCTACCCTCTTCAATGCGAAATTCACGGCTGCGAGGTGGCCATAATGAAACGGCTGGAACCGGCCGACGAGGAGACCGACTCTCAAGGCCCTTCGTTCCGCCGCCCCGTCGTGCTGTATATAAGAAATCACCGAACGGCATAGGCTCGCGGGCGAAAGTTGTCGGGCTCAAGCACGGTCGAGGTCGACGGCTCCTACGGCGAGGGAGGAGGCCAAATCCTGAGAACGGCAGTCGCCTTCTCGGTCATTCTTCAAAGGCCGATTCGGGTCTCTAGGATACGTGCCGGCAGGGATGTTCCCGGCCTCAGGCAGCAGCACGTCTCGACTCTCCAGACCCTGGCGAGAATCTTTGACGCAGACCTGCGCGGTGCAGAGATCGGGTCCCTGGAAGTCTCCTTCACACCTGGAAGGCTTGGGGTCTCCAGAGTGACTGTGAACATGAAAACGGCGGCAAGCATCACACTCCTGCTCCAGGCCGTGATACCAGCAGTCGCTCTAACACGCTCCCGGGTCTCCCTTGACATAACGGGCGGCACCGACGTCCCCTGGAGCCCGACCTTCGATTACTTCTCTGACCTCGTCAGGCGGGCCTACGGCCTTTTGGGAGTCGAATTCGAAGCGGTCGTCTTGAGACGGGGGTACTACCCCAGGGGGGGCGGCAGGGCCACGGTAAAGGTCGAGCCAGCGATGGGCGTCAGAGCAATCGGGCTTCAAAGGGGGGGTGCCTCTGCGCGGGCAGATCTCGTCAGCAGGTGTGGTGGTCTGCCTAGGCATGTCGCAGAACGACAGATGGAGGCGATGGCCCGCGTTCTTTCGGCGTCTGGGGTGGAACTCGGTCTCAGGTTCCAGAGCGAGGAAGCCGCCGATTCGCCCGGCTCATCGGTGATGGCTTCCGTCACTGGCGGGGGGCGCCTGTTGGGTGCAGACGGGCTTGGAGCCAAGGGGAGGCGAGCGGAGGAAGTGGGGGAGAAAGCCGCTGGAAGCCTCATTGCCTCAATTCGTTCTGGGGCGTCGGTCGATTCGAATCTCGCTGACATGATTGCCCCCTGGCTCTCTCTTGCTTCTGGCGAGTCCTCATTTCTGGCCCCTCAGGTCTCTCCGCACCTGAGAACCGCGCTTCACATCGCCAAGCTTTTCACGGGATGCGATTTCTCCTGTGTGCAGGATGGCAGTGCCATTCTCGTAACTGTCAGCCCAGTTTCTGGACACAACGCCTAAAAAGGTGGGACTTGCCGCTCGGCGAAGAATTCAGTTGTCATATGAGCAGTTCATGCCGGGCGCGACGGCCGTTGGCATAGCCTACAAGGACGGCGTCGTCCTCGGAGCCGAAAGGAGAATCACCCTAGGCAGCTTTGTGAGGAGCAAGTCAGGGAAGAAGGTCTTCAGGGTGACCGAAAACGTAGGCGCAGTCTGCGCCGGAATGGTTTCGGACATGCAGAACCTGGTGAGGGAGGTGTCGGTCTATTCCAAGCTGAAGGAACTCGAGGCGCGCAAGCCCATGAGGCCCAACTCTGTTGCGAAGCTCATGTCCACCCTGATGTTCCAGAATCGGTACGCACCGTTGCTGACGCAGGTAATCCTCGGCGGGATTGGTCAGAAGCCGGTGGTCTACGTCCTCGACCCCCTCGGGAGCGTGATCTCGGACCAATACGCGACCGTTGGGACAGGTGAGGAGACCGCGATAGGCGTGGTCGAGGCTGGATACTCGGCAACAATCACCCAGAAGGAGGCAAGGGATCTCCTCCTTTCCTCGATAAAGGCGGCCATCGCAAGGGACGCCATGAGCGGAAACGGGATTGACCTGATGACCGTGGACCGCTTCGGAATCAAGGAAGAGTCGGTGGAGCTCTAGGGTAAGAGCCACTTGTGGGCCTACAGAGACATCAGAGTCCATTGGCTAGGCCATGATTCGTTTGTCCTCCAGGGTTCCGTAACTGTCGTGCTGGACCCCTTCAAGGCAAAGGGAGACTACAAGGCCGACGTCCTTCTGATTACCCACGAGCATTACGACCACCTTAGCGAAGAAGACATCAAGAGGTTCAGCGGAAATTCGACCACAATCGTCGCCCCCAGAATCTGCGAGCAGCCGCTGCGGGCCTTCAAGGGGCAGAAGATACTGGTTGGGCCGGGTTCAACGACCCAGGTCAAGGGGGTGACGGTCGAGACGATACCCGCGTACAACATAGACAAGTTCCGGTCGCCGGGGAAGGTCTTCCACCCCAAGGAGGAAGGCAGGGTGGGCTACATCGTAACCCTGGACGGGGTCCGGTTCTATCATGCCGGGGACAGCGATGCCACCCCCGAAATGAAGTCGATTTCCGTCGACGTCGCGTTCCTCCCAGTATCGGGGACGTACGTGATGACCCCTGAGGAGGCCGCAGGTGCGGCCAAGGCGATGAAGACTAAGGTCGCCGTCCCAATGCACTACGGTGGAATCGTCGGCAGCAAGGCGGACGCCGAGAGATTCAAGGAGCTCGTCGGCAAGAGCTGCGAAGTCCAGATACTCGAGAAAGAGTAACTCGCTACTCGGGGACACTGTCGGACTTCAGCTTCCCGTTCTCCAGGCTGACGAACAGATACCTGTTGTCCGCGAACACGAGAGTGAGCTCATTCTCCTTCTCGGTGACGGTCAGGAGCGCCTTTCCGACAATCCCGTCGAATTTTGCCATGGGTCTGATAATACCCTCCAGGGATTCGTATTTTTGTCTTGAGTCATCCCTTCACGTACGACAGGAGCTCTGGCTCGCCTTCTCCCTCTACGTCGCGAACGGTCGAGCCGGTCGTGGTTCTGATCATCTCTCGGATCACCTCGTCCATGCTGCGTCTCCTCCTCTTGGCCTTCAGCCGTTTCAGCGCCCTATGCGTGTCATCATGGACCTTGACAGTCTTGGCCAACGATGCCTGGCGTTTCTCCGCTCGTAATAAGCTTGGGACGAGTTTGACTCAGCTTCGTCGCGAGTTCATCATCTGCCCTTAGAGCTACCAAGGGCTATGACTGGGACGGCGTTCACCTCATCGTCGGCTCATCAGCCTGTGCCATGGATTTAGCCTTTTTTGGGAGGCCGCCGGGCGTTGCGCATGGGATTCCTCGACGGCATAAGGGTCGTTGACGCTTCGCGCCTTCTCCCCGGCGGCTACGCTACGATGCTTCTCTCAGACATGGGGGCAGAAGTGGTCAAGGTAGAGCAGCCCGGCATCGGCGACTACATGCGGGCGACCCCGCCGACGAAGGACGGCGAAAGTCCCGTCCACGCGACCGTCAATAGGAACAAGTTGAGCATCGGTCTCGACCTCAAGGTGAGCGAGGGCAAGGAGGTGCTTCGTAGGTTGCTCCGGAACGCTGACGTCTTCGTGGAGGGTTTCAGGCCGGGAGCCATGAAGAGGCTTGGCTTCTCCTTCTCCCAAGTCCGGAAGGTCAACCCTAGGATCGTCTACTGCTCGATCTCCGCCTTCGGCGAGTCCAGCAGGTTGAGTCAGGCACCTGGCCACGACATCAACTTTCAGGCGATGGGAGGAACCCTGGACTATCCCCGTCGGGCCGAGGTTCCGCTCCTTCAGCTCAGCGATATGGTCGCGGGGACTCTGGCGGCCGTGGCGATTCTGGGGGCGCTCGTCGGAGGGAAGAAGGCTGTGCACATCGACGTCCCGATAGTGCAGTCTCTCTTGTCATGGTCGGTCGTGCCGGTGTCAGCGTACCTGGTGAGCGGTAAGTCTCCATCGCAAGGGCACAGCCTCATGTTCGGGTCGACTCCATACTACAACCTCTACAGAACCTCAGACGGCAGGTACATGGCCGTTGCGGCCATAGAGGACGAGTTTTGGCACAACCTCGTGACTGAGCTAGGCGTTCCGCAGCTGGAGCACAAGAGGTTCGGCACCCTGGCGCAGAGGAGAGAGGTGGCATCGACCCTCAAGCGCGAGTTCGCAACAAGGACAAGAGATGAGTGGGCGAGGCTCCTGACTCATGAGGACACCTGCGCAACCCCGGTTCTCTCAGTAGAGGAGGCGCTGGAAAGCGAGTGGGCGAGGGCCGCTTCGACCCTCGTGCAGGTGAAAGGAAACGGTTTGGCGTTGAACAGTCCCATCCGCAGCGTTCCGCCCATGCGCGGCTCGCCATTCGCTGCCGCCCCCTCCCTCGGGCGTGACACAGGGGCGGTAATGAAACGCCTCGGTTACTCCAGGGCAGATGTCGGGCGCCTCAAGAAGCAGGGAGTGCTGGAGTGACAGGTGGCCCGGAGGCAGCCGGCACCCTAAGGAATCAGCCCAAGAGTTAAGTGACTCAAGAACCGGCTGGAGACTGGTGGTCACTGATGAGCGGCTTTCCCGAAGTCCACGTCAAGCCCGAATACTTAGAAGTCCAGAAGTGGGCCAGGGAATTCGCAGCACGCGAAATCCTGCCGATTGCCGACAGAATCGACAGGACAGACGAGTACCCGATGCAACTGGCCAAGAAGATGGGAGAATACGGTCTCTTCGGACTCAACATGCCGCAGGAATACGGCGGCCTGGGCCTCGACCTCATGGGGTCGGTCATCGTCGGCGAGGAAATCGCGAAGGTCAGCTTGTCCGCAGGATTCCTTCTTGGCGTCCAGAACGGACTGGCAGGGAACGTGCTCGCGAAGTTCGGGTCTGAGGAGCAGAAGAAGAAGTATATTCCTCGGCTCGTGAAGGGTGAGATCATCTGTGCCTACGGCCTGACGGAACCGAACGCCGGCTCCGACGCCGCGGCCATCTCGACCAAGGCAGTCAAGGAGAATCAGTCCTATGTCGTGAACGGCTCGAAGATCTTCATCACCCAGGGGATGCACGCCGACCTCCTGGTCTTCTTCGCCCGCACAGGGAAGGCCGATGACGGCGCCGCGGGAATCACCGCCTTCTTGGTTGAGAGGGGGACTCCGGGATTCCGGGTCGGACAGAGGCTGGAGGTGATGGGAGCCAGGGGAACAGGGACCGCCGAGCTCGTCTTCGAAGACTGCAGAGTTCCAGGGTCGAGTGTGATAGGGCACGAGGGAGACGGGTTCCTCATCGCCATGTCAATCCTTAGCGAGTCGAGGGTGGGCGCCGCCGCTGCGGCGGTCGGGATTGCTGAGGCGGCGCTGGAGCAGACCTTGGCCTACGTGCGATCGAGGACGATCTTCAAGCGGCCGCTTTCCAAGTTTGAGGCAGTGCAGTTCCTCCTGGCGGACATGGCCACTAGGATCACAGCCGCGAAGCTCCTGACATACCGCGCTGCTACTCTGCACGACTCGGGCCAAGAGTTCACAAAGGAGTCTGCCATGTGCAAGTACTTCGCCAGCGAGACCGCTGTGTGGGTCTGCGAAAGGGCGATACAGATTCACGGGGCCTACGGGGTGAGCAAGCTCTATCCCGTAGAAAGGTACCTCAGAGACGCGAAGATACTGGACATCGTGGAAGGGACGTCAGAGGTACAGAGGTACATTCTGTCGCGAGAGCTCCTTCAGGGGAGCTGAGAAGACGGGAGGTCCTCGCATCCTAGGACTGGACTAGAACTCCGTCTGGATCTGTTTCATCAGTTCCGCGATTCTCATGAACCTCTCCCTGTACGTGAGTATCTTCGTTATCGAACCCCTGAACCTTAGCTGCCCCTTCAGCACTGCCGCCTGCAGGTCGGCCTCCCCCTTTGCCACCTTGGCCCACGACTCGTAAGTCCCTTCGAAAGAAAACTCTGCCTGAGTGCCCGGCGCCACCTTCTGCACCGTGGAGACCCCGTTGTCGACGGCCAGGACAAAGAACTGCCCGATGTCTGAAGCGTTGAAAGAAATGCTGGTCTTCAGTCCCTTTGTGCTCTCTGCCCACTTCTGGTCGCTCGCGAGCATTCCCTGCAACTGGCCGAAATAGTCGTCGCTCAGGAATTTCGACATCGTCTCACGCCGCACTTCTTCCTGCAAGTCTTTTGAGCTTACCTATCGAACCGGACGTCAGGATGCTCTTCACCCTTCTCCCTCCTGCCCGCAGGTCTTCGCATTCTCTTATGCGGGGAGCGGCGTCGTTGTCGGTCTTCACTAGGAGAACGCTCCTGTTCCCCCTGACGGGTATCACCTTGACCTTCCCAAACCTCTGCTCAAGGACGCGAGCAAAATCCTCCCATTCATCCGATGTCACTTCGCCCTCGGCCTCTAGAAGGACGTACCTCTTCGGACTCAGTTTGTCTCCCCCAGCAGCCTCGCGAAGAACTCCGGAGCTCCTCCCCTCATGCGGAAGAGCCTCGGCTTGACGCGCACACGAACGGGTTCGACTCCCCCGAGCTCCAGCTCGCCCCTGACGAGAGACTGCCGATCCAGCCTGACGTACAAGGTCGAGTGCTCGTCCAGCATCTCTCCGATGTTCCTGATGACCTCCTTCTTCATCGAAGACGGCATTCCAAGTGCAAGTTCGGAGAATGAGGACGACGCGGCCTCTCCCGTCAAATGATACACGACGTGGACGATTCTGTTGCCGAAATGCCCCTCGAGTTCCTCAGTCGTAGGAACTGCCGTTATCCCCAGCACCCTTGCGACAGCCGAGGCCAGCTTGTCTGAGTTCTCGGTCGAGTGCACGAGGTAGGAGACCTCGAGCGATTGGATGAGGGTCTTCAACCGAATGGCAATCCGCAACCGATAACTATATGCTCTTTGGTCACTCGTTCTGTGGCGAAAAAGCTCACAATAGAGGACATCCTATCCGACGAGGTCAAACGCGAGATGAACCTAGACGAGAAAACGTTCGTTGTCCTCGACGACTGGGACGACGTCATGCAGAGCGTCTACAAGGTGCCCATCGAGTACGCAGGTTACACGCAAAAGGTGGGTGAAATGAAGTTCTTGAAGGAAATGATTGACTCCCTGGCCTCCACCAGTTTCGACACCGTCAAGAGAAGCGAGAGCCGCAAGAGACAGATGCAGCAGTTCACTAAGACCATGAGCATGTACTACAACCTGATATTCCTCAAAGGGAAGAAGAAGACCGGCTACGGGGTTCTGATTCACTTCCCCCAACTGAAGGACAACCCTGAGAGAAGCGGGGGAATCGTCCTCGCAGCCAAGATGGTTGTCGAAGGGACCAAACACACTCTATCACTCGAAAGGGGCAGGTTCAACGATTTTCTGGTTGAAGTCAAGCCGTACATCAACCTCCTTGGCGACCTCTACAGACAGTCCAGAAAGCTGTAGGCACAGATGGCGAAGCTAGTACTCGGCATAGAAAGCACAGCGCACACATTCTCGGCCTCCGTCGTGTCTTCGGAGGGGCGCATACTCTCGAACACGAAGAACGTCTACCAGGCTCGTGAGGGGGGAGGCATTCATCCCTTCGAGGCCGCCCAGAGCCACATCAGGGCTGCGAAGGGGGTCCTAGAGGGAGCCCTGAGGGAATCCGGGGTAGGCTTCGATGGGCTGAGCGCGATCTGCTACTCGATGGGGCCCGGGCTCGGCCCATGTCTGCGGGTGGGCGCGGTCGTGGCAAGGTCACTCGCCTCTTCCTTGGGCGTCCCCCTCATTCCGGTGAACCATGCTGTGGGGCATATCGAGCTGGGATGCCTCCTCTGCGGCTCCGAAGACCCTGTCGTACTCCTCGTCTCCGGCGGCCACACCATGGTCATCGCTCATTCGGGAACCAGATGGCGAGTACTCGGGGAGACCCTCGACCTTACACTGGGGCAACTCTTGGACCAGTTCGGGCGGAGCGCCGGACTCGCGTCCCCCTGTGGCAGAGCCATAGAAGAGGCCGCTTCCAGGTCCTTTAGCTACAGGAAGCTTCCCTACAGCGTGAAGGGGAACGACGTCTCCTTCTCTGGGCTCCTGACTTCGGCCAAGACGATGCGCGAATCGGGGACCCCATTCGACGACGTCTGCTTTTCGATTCAGGAGACCGCTTTCTCGATGGTGGTCGAGGTCACCGAGAGGGCGCTTGCATTCACAAGCAAAAGGGAGGTCATCATAGTGGGAGGGGTGGCGGCGAACAGGCGGCTGTCCGGCATGATGTCGAGGATGGTGAAAAGGCATTCGGCAAGGTTCAGGGTCATGCCGCTCCATTACAGCGGCGATTGCGGAGCGCAGATCGCGTGGACCGGGTACCTCGCCAGCAAGGCGGGCATAACGGTGCCGATACGGGAATCAATCGTTAGGCAATCGTGGAGGTTGGACTCCGTTGAGACCCCCTGGAGAAGCTGAGGTACCGAGGGGAAGGCTCCTCTACAAGGGGGCGGAGGCCGACGTCATCAAGGCGAAGTGGTGCGGCCTGCCGGCCGTCTACAAGGTAAGGAAGAGCCTCCCCTACAGGCTCCCGGAGCTCGACACGGAGATTCGGCGTCAGAGAACCCTGCACGAAGGGCAGATGATCAGATCGGCGAAGAAAGCCGGGGTCGCCGCTCCCTACTTGTACTTCGTGGACACGGCCCGCACAACCATAGTGATGGAGTTCGTCAAGGGAGAGAGGATGAAGGATCTGGCGTCGTTCCTCCCCGCGCAGGAGAGTTCGCCCCTCTTCAATCGTCTCGGCGCCGAGGTCGCTCGCCTTCACGCCGCAGGGATAATGCATGGGGACCTGACCACGGCCAACGTCTTGAGGCGGAAGGGGGAGCTCGTCTTCGTCGACTTCGGCCTTTCCATGCATTCCTCGCGTGTGGAAGACCACGCCGTCGACCTGAGGCTGATCAAGGAGACCATTGTCGGGGCTCATTCGGAGGTCGCCCAGGCCGCGCTGGCTGCTCTGTTTCGGGGATATGCCAGTGTGGCGGGCGAAGGGAGGGCGAGAGCGGTACTCAGGCAGCTGCGGGCAATAGAGCGGAGGGGGAGGTATGCGCGGGTCGAGTGAACTCTGGTTCGCCACATCGAACGAGCACAAATTCGATGAGGCGCGCCTCGCGCTGCGAGAGTTCGGCATCGCGCTGAAGAGGCTGCCAGCCAAAGGGACGGAGCTCCAGTCCGATGACATAGCCGAGATCGCGAAGCACTCGGCCGTGGAGACCTTCAAGAGGGAAAGGAGACCCCTTTTTGTCGAGGACACAGGCCTCTTCGTCCACGCCCTCAAAGGCTTCCCTGGGCCCTACGCTTCGTACGTCAACCGAACGGTCGGGCCAGAGTCGCTAATCACCCTTCTGAGAGGAGCCCGCGAGAGGAGGGCGGAATTCGTGAGCGCCGTTGCCCACTGCTCGCAGGGGTCCAAGGTCGACGTCTTCTACGGCAGCCTGCGCGGCCGGATTGCCGGGGAGCCCCGGGGCGGGAACGGATTCGGGTTCGACCCCGTCTTCATTCCCCTGGGCAGCGAAATGACCCTCGCGCAGATGTCTTTGGAGCAGAAGTGCGCAATATCTCACCGCTCGCTGGCGCTCAGAGCCCTCGGAAGGTGGCTTGGGTCGAGGCGCGGCGGGTAACGTTTATCAGCAGAACAGAAAGGAGTCGGCAGGCTGACTACGGTTTGGCTCGCATACATTCGCACAGGCACGGGAAGTCTCAACAGACGAGGCCGTCCAGCAAGACTGTTCCCGCGTGGGTGGTCTCTGACCCAGCCACCGTAAAGTCAACAATCTTGAAGCTCGCCAAGGAGGGCCTTACCCCGAGCAGGATAGGGGTAGCACTTCGCGACGACTACAGTGTCCCACTGGTGAAGCCAATCATGGGCAAGTCCATAGGCGACATTCTTGCCGAGGGGAAAGCCTCGCCGAAGCTGCCACAGGACCTCCAGGACCTGATTGACCGGGCCCAGAGGATTCAGAAGCACCTGCAGGATCATGGGAGCGACAGAAAGAACGTTCACTCCCTCGAACTTGTGGAGGCGAAGATCTACAGGCTTGCGAAGTACTACAAGGCACGGGGCCTGCTACCGACCGACTTCAAGTACACGGCCGTGGTCGCGCAACTCGCGTAGGTTCGGGGCTGGCGCCGAATTGCCCGACCTCGAAGGGCTTCTCGCAAGGTACGAGTCGCTCTCGAGGGATTTCCTGAAGCTGGCGTCAGACGGCCGCAAGGTCATCATTGTTACACACGTAGATGCCGACGGTCTTGCGAGCGGTTCAATCATCTTCGCAGCCTTGACACGGGCGGGGGCGAACGTCCTCGTCAGATGTGTGGCGGACCTCGACCCCAGACTGATTAAGGAGCTCGCTTCGCAGAGATACGACTTCTACATCTTCACCGATCTCGCATCCACCCTTCTTGCGGAACTTGAGGAGGCTTTCGACGGGAGGTTCCTCGTAATCGACCACCATCAGCTCTCTGACGAGGACATGCGGAGGCCAACCGTGGTCAACGCTTGGATGTACGGGTACGACGGAGGCCGCGAAGCCTGCTCCTCCTCCATGGCATACCTCTTTGCCCGGGCAGCATCTGTCTCCAACAGGGACCTCTCACCCCTTGCAGTGGTCGGGGCCGTCGCTGATAGGCAGGACGAGGGTCCGAACCGCTCAGTGACAGGCCTGAACAGAGTCTCTCTGGAGGATGCCCAGTCTGCTGGCCTTGTAACCGCCTCCAAGGACCTCCTCTTCACGGGGAGAGAGACTAGGCCCATTCACGAGGCCGTCGCCTTGACGTCGACCCCCTTCATCCCCGGGCTGTCAGGCAGCAAGGACCTCGTCCTCTCCGCCTTGCACCAGGCGGGACTAAGGCTGAAGGATGGGGGTTCCTGGCGGACGATCTCGTCCCTCGACAACGTCGAGAAGGGGAAACTGCTGGAGATAATCGCCGCAAGCCTTGGGACGACGGGGGGCGGAGCAGACGCCATGGCTGGGCTCACCGGTGAGGTGTACACTCTCGAATTCGAGGATGCCTTCACCCCTCTCCGTGACGCCCGGGAGTTCGCAACCCTGCTAAACGCCTGCGGCAGAATGGGGGTCACTGGAACAGGAATCTCCGTTTGCCTCGGCGAGAGGTCAGAAGCGCTCAGAAGTGCGATGAAGACCCTGGCAGAGTACAGGGTTTCGCTCAACAGGGCCATCCAAGGTCTGATAGACGAGCCTTCCCGAATGGATAGGCACGGAAACCTCGTGTTGGTCGGCGCCGGAGGGCTCGTGGACGAAAAGCTCCTCGGTCCGGTCGCATCGATTCTGACGTCCTCCCCCGGCTACAGGGACAAGGTGGTGGTGGCTCTCACGAACTCCGGGGACTCGGATTTGAAGGTCTCCTCGAGGGTTGGCGACTCGTTCGCCGGCTCCGTCAACCTGGGTCTCATCATGCGGGAGGCAGCTGAGGCGGTGGGGGGAGTCGGCGGGGGGCACACCATGGCCGCCGGGGCCAAGATACCGACCTCTGCTGCCGACTCCTTTCGAAGACTGGTGGCAGAAAGGGTGGGTTCTTGAGAGCCCGGGGACGCCTGACAGTCAAGTGCAGAGACGCTAACACGGCGCACCGGCTAGAGGACGTGCTGACGCCGGACAACACCGGCCTTCCCAGAGAACAGCGATTCACCATGACACGAGACGGCGATTCCCTCGTCTTCCTCGTCGACTCGGAGTCGTTGCCCTCGCTCGCCTCTACCCTTCTTTCGATTCTGGTCGACACGTCTTTGTTCCTGAAGGTATGGCTTTTATCGAGTGGCAAGGACGCTGCGGTCGGGAGAGGGCCGTAGAATGATGGACATCAAGCTGATCAGGGAGGACCCGCAGAGGGTGGTCAGGAACCTCCAGAAGAGAAACGCTGCTGAGAAGATCCCTCTCGTGGACGAGGCGGTCAAGGCCGACGCCGAATGGAGGAAGTTGAAGACTGAGGTGGACCGGCTGAGACACCGACAGAATGAGCTGACCGCGAAGGTCGCCGGGATGAAGAAGCGCGGAGAGTCTGTTGAGGAACTCATGAAGGAGGTGAAAGGAATACCTGCGGAAATCAAGGCCCTCGATGCCCGGGCGGACGAGAGGTACGGGCGTCTCAACAAGATTCTGTTGAGTCTCCCGAACCTGCTCCATGACAGCGTTCCCGACGGGAAGGACGAGAAGGACAGCGTGACCGTCAGGACCTGGGGGAAGGAGGCCAAGTTCGGGTTCAAGCCGCGGCACCATCTCGACATCCTCGACGACCTGGGAATGGTAGACATGGAAAGGGCGGCGAAGATCGCAGGCGCCCGCTTCGCGTTCCTGAAGGGGGACGCGGTGAAGCTGGAACACGCCATAATGAGCTACGCCCTAGATCTTCTCAAACGGAAAGGGTTCACGGCCGTGGAACCACCTTTCATGCTCAACAGGGCGGCCTACGAAGGTGTCGTCAACCTCGAAGACTTCGGCCCGGTCATCTACAAGATCGAGGGAGAGGATCTTCACCTGATTGCCACCTCGGAGCATCCCCTGGTCTCCATGCACATGGATGAGATCCTTGACGCGTCGACCCTCCCGACTAGGTACTGCGGGTTCAGTCCTTGCTTCAGGGTGGAAGCGGGTGCCCACGGGAAGGACACCAAGGGCATCTTCAGGGTCCACCAGTTCTACAAAGTCGAGCAGATTATTTTCTGCAAGCCTGAAGACAGCTGGACGCTTCACGGTGAGCTGATTGCCAACGTCGAGGAGATCTACCGCGACCTGGGTATCCCACACCGGGTCATAGCGCTTTGCAGCGGGGACACGGGATTCATGTCCGCGAAGACCTTCGACCTTGAGGCTTGGCTTCCCGGGCAGCAGGCCTACAGAGAGATGGCATCGGCCAGCAACGTGACCGACTTCCAGGCGCGTAGACTCCTTATCAGGTATAGGGAGAAGCAGAACGCGCCGACGGCCCTCGTCCACACTCTCAACTCTACTGCGGTGGTCACCAGGACGCTGGTGGCAATCATAGAGAATTTCCAGGAGAAGGACGGCTCAGTGAAGATACCCATGCCTCTCATCACGTACATGGGAGGCGTCGACGCGCTCAGACGCTGACCCGCCAGCGCTCCTCGTGAGCTGAAACAGCGTTTTCTGCGCCGCGCTGCTTATAAGCCAGCCACGGCTGGGGCGGCTTCGATTGCCGAAGAAAGTCGCTAAGGTGAGGGACAAGTGGAAGCTGAAATCGTGGGTGACTGTCCTGGCTTCTCCGTCCTTCGGCAACGCCCCCATAGCCAAGGTCCCCATGACTGACATTGCGAATCCAAGAGGGAGAGTCGTCGAAACGACCCTCTACGACCTGCTCAAGCAGGATCCCCAGCACTACAGCTTCAAGGTTTACTTCCAGGTTGACAAGATCGACGGGGAGAGCGCGCACACCATCTTCAAGGGCCACGAGTACTCCAGGGAGTTCCTCCGAAGTCTGATTCGAAGAGGGTCATCCATGTCCGACTTCATACGCGACTACAAGACCAAGGACGGATATCTTGTGCGGGTCTACTGTATCGCCCTGTCGGCAGGGAAGATGAACAGTTCGAAGAAGCACGACCTGCGGGTGATCATGGACAAGGTCATCAGCGACAGGGCAGCCAACCTGACCTACGAGCAGTTCGCCCAGGAGCTCGTTCTCCAGAAGGTAGCTTCCGATGTATACAACGAGGCCAAGAAGGTGACCCACCTCCGCCACGTGGGAGTCCGCAAGAGTAAGCTCATCCTGCGTCCTGAGGAAAAGAAGGCCGAGCTTGTAGCCCCGGTCGCGGCGTAGAGGCCACCCCTACTTCGTCGACACGATCTTCACTACGTCTCGGTTGCTGAGCTTGTGGTCGCCTGCCAGCCTCCTCCCCGTCCTCGCATCGATGGCGTAGAGGAATCCCTCGGCGAGCTCAGAGTGGACGGTCCGCGCAAGGTCGTGCGTCGTCGACCCCCCCTTCATCACGTAGGCGTCAGGAAGGACCTTCCCGCTCTTGTCGGAGAGCCTAGTTTCGTCTTCCACCGGAAAAACCACGATTGCGTTCAACAGCCCAAAATATGCCGCGTTTATCGCCTCCTGGACGCCTGTTCCCCCGTAGACCTTCATCACTCGCTCGTCCACCATTGCAAGAGCGTTCTTCTGGGCCTGGCTCAGCTTCTCAGGAGACGGGATTCCGAAGCCTCTGTCCCCAGGTGTATACGACACGAGTCCGTGCTCGGCTGCCCTTCTCAGCAGCAGCTCCGCTTCTGACGCGCATGCGACAACCGTCCTCCCTGTCTGCTTCAGGCGCTCTATGTTGGGGTGCGCGGCCGGGAGGTCTGCTTTGTTGGCCGCGATTAACGAGGGCTTCGTCAACTTCCTGATCCCCACCACGAACTGCATTAGCTCGTCGTCGGTCCACTGGCTCGGCTTCTCGGTCCTCAGCTTCAGGTGCAGGACAACCTGTTCGACGTCTGCAAAAGAAACAGACAGCCCTGTAAGCCTATTCGCTAGGTGCTCGACCACCTTTCCCCCTGTCTGCTCTAGGGAGCGCGACTGCCTATCCCAATCCTTCTTGATGATTCCAAAGACCCAGAGGTCGAATTCGCGTTCGACCATTTCAATGTCCTTTAGCGGGTCGTTCGACCCTGGGGCGACTTTTCTCCCCTCCAGGTCCGTCGAACCTGACGCATCGACTACCTGAACCAGGGCGTCGGCCTGTCTCACCTCGTCTAGAAACTGGTTCCCCAGTCCTCGACCCTGCGAGGCTCCTTCCACCAACCCCGCGACATCGACAAGCCTGACCGGGATGAGCCTGACGCCATCAATGCAGAGCGAGTTCCTGGGGGCGTCCCTGACCCCGAGATCCTTGCAGACACACTGCGCCCTGAGGTACGCCACGCCCATGTTCGGCTGTATCGTCGTGAACGGGTAGTCGGCAATGGGGACGTCCTTCAGGGTCGCAGCTGCGAAGAAGGTCGACTTCCCGACATTAGGTTTGCCGACGACTCCCACTAGCACGCCCGTCTGAGTTGTGCGCCACGTTATAACCGTCTAACTCATTCCGAGTTCTGCGTTGCGTCGCGTGTGCGTCGTCGGGGGCGGATCGGCGGGCATCGCAGCCGCCCTGAGCGCAAAAGCGGCAGGGGCCTGCGTCACGCTCCTCGAAGGCTCTCGACGCTTACCGATTGCGAGGGCTGATTGGCCTGGACTCCTCCTGGACCCTGCCTCTCCGAGGCGAGGAGTCGAGGACGCTTTAGCGGAAGTGGACGTGTTATGCAGCTCGCCGGTCTCTGAAGTGGGGGGAGATCTCACGGTGGTATCTGCCAGAGGCCGCAGCCGATTCGATTCCGTCGTGGTCTCCACTGGAACCACCTTCGTCCCGGTCGCCTTCCCCGGAAGCAGGAAGGCCGGGGTACACGTACTCGCAACCGAAGCGAACTACGTCGAATTGAGTGAGGCCTGTCCTGGCTATTCCCGTCTGCTGCTGGTCGGGTCGGGTCTTGCGGCCCTGGCTGTCGTCGACGGGCTCGTGAGGAAGGGAATCCAGGTGGTCATGGCCGCCGGGGGACCGCGCCTCCGCCTATGCTCCAACCTGCACGATTTCGTGCTCGAGGCTGCAGGCGAGCTCGGGGTCACGGTGCGGGGTTCGCCGATGCGGAAAGCGATCGGCTTGGAACGCGTGGAGGCGGCACTCGTGGGAGGTGATGTTCTCCCCTGTGATGGCATCGTCGTGGTCCCTCGTCGGGCGCCAATACTTCCCGTCGTCCCTGCCGAAGTCTCCCCTTCCGGGGAGATGCTAGTCGACTCGATGTTGAAGTCGACCGTCACCCGGCTTTTCGCTGCGGGAGGGTGTGCAGCTCAACGCAGAGACAGAGCCTCCTTCGCCTTCACGCCAGCGGCAACCGCGAGGGCTTCAGGTCTCGTGGCCGGCTCAAATGCGGCGGGAAGCCGCTCGACCTTTGCGCCCGTGTGGGTCTCTTTCTATCGAGTCTTAGGTCTCTCCATCGCCTCTGCAGGTCTCGCCCTGGCCGACGCGAGAGCTGCCGGCTACGAGGCCATGGAATCCTGTGGGAACCTCGATGGAAGCTCTGCCTGCTCAATAGTGTTCGAGGTTGGAACGAGGAGGGTCTTGGGGATCCAATACGTCGGAAGACGAACCGCGCCGACTCCAGAACTCTTCGCACTCGTGGTCTCGAAGGGGATACTCCTCGGAGACCTGGCGTTCCTCGAGCATACCGGTTCAAATGATATATCGTCCATCCTCGAGGCCGCCAGCGAGGGAATGAGACTCTGGCAAAGGTCTTGATCTGCGACCATGTCGAAGCCGAGCACCTTGCCCTAGGGCCAGGCATAATGGTCGACAACAAGCCCGGCATCAGCAGAGAAGAGCTACTGCAGGTGGCGGGAGAGTACGACGCGCTGATTGTGAGGAGCAGGACCAAGGTCGACCGCGAGGTGCTCGACAAAGCGACCAGGCTCCGCCTTGTAGCCCGCCCCGGAACCGGCCTCGACAATGTGGACGTCGAGTACGCTAGATTGAAGGGAGTGCAGGTCGTCAACAGCCCTGAGTCGCTGGTCGAGGCCGTGGCCGAGCATGTTACACTGCTAATGCTGGCGCTTGGCAGGAAGCTGGTGCCTGCTGACGCGACCACGAAGCAGGGAAAGTGGGAGAAGAACGCCCTCATCGGGCAGGAATTGAAGGGGAAGGTCCTGGGGATTGTAGGACTCGGAAGGATTGGGAAGAGAATCGCGGAAATCGCCCGCACCCTCGGCATGTCGGTCATCATATACGACGTGATCACCATTCCCCCTGACGTGATTGAGAAGCTCCAGTGCAAGGTCGTGGGGCTCGACGAGGTGTTCTCGAGGGCCGACTACGTCACTCTTCATGTCCCGATGACGAATGAGACAAGGCACCTCGTGAACGCGAAACGTCTCTCGTCGATGAAGAAGACGGCCTTCCTCGTCAACACTTCTCGCGGAGGGGTGGTTGACGAAGCCGCGCTGTGCGAGGCTCTCAAGGGGGGCGTTATTGCTGGAGCGGCCCTCGACGTCTTCGAAAAGGAACCTCCATCCGGAGACATCCTTGCGGCACCCAACACGATCCTGACCCCTCACATCGGCGGCCAGACAGAGGAAGCCCAGGTGGACGCAATCTCCATCATCGGTGAGAAGGTGAGAGCCTTCTTCAGCGGGACCTAGCCTCCCAAGAACGTTTATTTGCCGTCCGAAGACGAGGCGCCCGCTGCTCATGTATAGCCAGATTTCGAAGACTTGGCAGGGCATCCTCCACGAAAAGTCGGGGAACATCAGAGAGAGGGCCGTCCAACTCAGAAAGGAGCCGGCGATGCTTCGGCTTGAAAGGCCGACCAGGCTCGACAGGGCCAGGGCGGTAGGCTACAAGGCGAAGGAAGGGGTGGTCGTGGTCAGGGCCCGGGTCTCGCGGGGCGGAATGAGAAAGAAGAGACCCACCTCAGGGAGGAGGCCGAAGCACATGGGCGTTCTGAAGATAAAGTCCGACGTGTCTTCGCAGTCTGTGGCCGAGCGAAGGGTCTCCGAGAGGTATCCCAACATGAGGTTGATGGGCTCGTACCCCATCTGGAGCGACGGCAGATACGCCTGGTACGAGTGCGTCCTGATTGACCCGCGGCACCCCGCGATAGCGAAGGACTATGACTACAGAAGAGCGCTCGGCGTCGTGTCCTAAAGCTACTTTTTCATCTCGCTACTGTGCCCAGGGAATATCTTGGAGTTCGGGTCCACGTAGGCCTTTGCGACATTGACCGCCAACGCCGCCTGGGCGTAACCAGTCGCGATGAGATTCAGCTTCACCCCGTCGATGGGCCCGGCGATGTCCCCCGCGGCGTAAACCCCAGGGATGTTCGTCTCCATCTTGCCGTTGACCCTTATCTCTCTCCCGTCTATCTCGAGCCCCCAGTCCTTTATCGGCCCCAGGTCTGCCCTGAACCCTATGTTCACAAGAATGTCGTCGACATCGAGGGTCGTCTCCACCTGGGTCCTGTTGTCGAAGACCACCGCCTGAGTAACCCTCGCGCCGTCACCCATGACCCTCCTGACTTCATAGAACAGCTTGACGTCCACTTTGGAATTGATGAGCTCCCTGACGCTCAGTTCGTGCGCCCTGAAGACGTCTCTCCTGTGAACTAGTGTAATCTTCTTGGCACTGTCCTTCATCGCAAGGGCCCAGTCGACCGCCGAGTCCCCTCCGCCGACGATGAGTAGGTTCTTCCCCGCGAAGGCATTCTTGTCCTTCACCGAGTAGAACACCCCCCTCCCCTCGTAGTCTGCGACCCCCTGCGCTTCGAGCCGGTTGGGAGAGAAGGCTCCCACTCCGGCGGCGACCAGGACTGCCTTCGACATGTGGGTCGTCCCCTTGTCCGTCTTCAGCTCCAGCACCCCGTCCGTCTTCCGAAGGGAGACGACTCTCTCTCCCAACACGACCGCCGGCCTATACTGGAAAGCCTGGTCCACGAGGCACTTCACGAGGTCCTTGGCCAGTATCTTCGTGTACCCTGGGACGTCGAAGATGTACTTCTCGGGGTATAGAACCGCGACCTGCCCCCCAGGCTCATCGAGGGCATCGACAACCTTGGTCTTCATCTGTCTTAGTCCCGCGTAGAAGGTAGCGAAAAGTCCCACAGGTCCCGCGCCTATTATAGTCAGGTCGAACACGTCCTGGGACATGCGGTTTCGGAATGCCCCGCAAGCATCGATGTATAAGCGTTCTCAGCATTCAAGCGAATCCTTGCGCGTCTGGATCCTCCGGTTTCACGATCTCCCTCACAAGGACTGTTGCGTACTCTCCTCTCGCCAGGGTGAACTCGAGGGTGGCGACTCCCGCCTGCACATCGTAAGAGAGATCTTTGGCCGCCATGTGGGGCCTCCGGAACCCTCCTTCCACACTCACCTCCTGCATCTGTTCCACGAAGAACTCCTTGGCCGTTACTCCCTCGTCTGCCATCGCCTCCTCGACGCAAGCGTCGAACCTCGACCCGTAGTTCCGGTACGCGAAACCGGAAAGCTGAAGCAAAGGAACTGCTCCAGGCGTCCGAGGCTCCCTGACCCCATGAACCTTCAGAAGGACGAGCCCGTCCCGAGACACCTCTCCCCAGTTGTCGCCGGCTTCTGACTTGGAAATGTCCAGCCCCTGCTTGACCGCAAGGCTGAGTGCCCTGTTGAACAAGTATGACTGGTAGGCTTGGGTGAAGAGTCTTCTCAGGCCGATGGGGACGGCTCTCAGCCCCCACGAGGGGTCGCCAGGCTTGTCCGCCACCCGTCTCGCGACCATTCTTTCGATGTCTTGCCCCTTTGGCAAGCGCCGGTACCCTTCCTCGTACTTTCCTCTAGAGATCGCTTCCCTCGCCTCTGCCGTGTCTGCATCGTCCCCCTCTCGAGATTCGCACAGAAGTATCCTGAATGCCTCCTCAAACCTTCCTTTGATGATCTCCCTCCCCACCCTGTGAGTCAGGGCCCCCTTTCCTCCGAACCTCTGAAGACCGTAGAAGTTGGGCAGAGTCATTGAGAGAACCATCTGATAGACCTCCTCGATTTGCGGTTCGATTTCATCGCAACAGTCTCTCAGGACGAGTTCGAACCGGTTAGCAGACACCATCCCCTTGGAGATCGGCCTCCTGATGTATCCCACGAGCTCGGCGCGGAACCCCTCCCCCTCGACGACAGGTGGGCGCTCGGCCCGTTTGCTCGTTGGCGTCGCGTACTGAACCGAGACCGCCCTCTTGTCCTTCAGTCCTGCAAAGCTGACCCTACTCTTCAGGGCGTTAGCCAGCTCCCTCTGGAGGTGGAAGGTGTCCATCCCCCTCTTCTGGACCTTGTAGAGCGGCAGGAGAGAGCTTGTGCCTTCGAGCAAGACCTCGACCCCGCCTAGGCCCTCTTCGACCCTAAAGTCCTCAGGGGCTGACTTCATCCTCGCAAAGCATCGCGGGCCCCCGCTGGCGTACAACTCCATGCCTACCCGGATGTCGACATCTGGGGGCGTCGTCATAGCAGCTTGAGCTTGCCAGTAATCGCATCGATTTCAGAGTCCGGGCCGGGGCCGATTCCTAGGCAGGTTACAGTCCCAGGTTCCAGCTGAGTGAGCCCTCGGTCCTCGATCAGCGCGACCGGGAGCCTGACACTCTTCGCAGCCTTGAGCAACTCTATGAGTTCCTCCTCCGACCGAACCCTCAAGACCACCTTCTTCTGGCCTTCATCCTTCCAGTCTTGATACCAGCTTTCGTGCTTTCTCATCGCTTCCTCGGCAGCTGAAAGCGATGCGTGCGCAACTTGAGCCGCAAGCTTGCCCTTTCCCATTTTGATGTCCTGTCTTGCCACTATCGCCTGCTTCACTCGATTCTTCCTTCCCAACGGTTTAAACCAGCGGGATAAAGGCTTGCGCAGAAGGTCACCGTCCTCATGGGGAAGAAGTACGACGCAGTAGTGGGAGGGGGAAGCGTCGCGGGTTTGGCTTTCGCTGTGGAGGCGGCCAAGAGGGGGATTTCGGTGCTAGTCGCTGAAGAACACGACGAAGTCGGGGAGCCCGAGAAGTGTGACGGTCTCGTCAGCCTGCGCGGCCTGAGGCGGTACGGCTTCGCGCCGAAAAAGGAGGTCATCCAGAATGAGATTGCGTCGGGGGTCGTTCACTCCCCTTCAGGGGTCGAGCTCGCAGTGAATGCCACAGGACTGGAGGTTGTGGTTCTTGACAGGAGCGCCTACGACAAGCAGCTCGCCGAGAAAGCGCAGTCCTGGGGAGCCGAGTTGAGGACCGGGGCGAGGGCCACCATGACGACCGAATCACACTCAGGGGTCGCAGTGAAGATCGGGAGCGAACTCGTGGATGCGAAGTACTACGTGGACGCCACCGGTCCCTCGTCGAGCCATCGTTCTGGAATTCTCCCCGCAGCCAAGTACGAGATCGCGGCTGACTGGATCCACGAGAGGGTCGTGGAGATCCACATGGACGCGGAAAGATACCCTGGCTTTTTCGCCTGGGTCATCCCCTATGGGCCGGGACTGGCCAAGGTCGGGGCGGCCGGCCGTGGAATAGACCCTTTCGAAGCCCTTGACTCGTTCCTTTCGACTCGGCCTCATAGGAGGCTCCGGAGAGTGGCTGCCCCCATCTACATCGGGGGGCCTGTTGGAGGCTTCGTCTTGGGCCGGCGGGTCAGGGTGGGAGAGTCAGCCGGCCAGGTCAAACCAACGACCGCGGGGGGCATAACGACCTCGGTGGCGGGGTCAGTTATTGCCGCGCGCTGGCTCAGCGATTCCATTCAGCTCGGGGAACCGTCGAAGCTGGCCAACTACCAGCCGGACTGGGAGTCGCGTTACCTCAAGGAGATGAAGAGCATGCTGAGACTGAGAAGGGTTTTCGATAAGTTGTCTAACTCTGACATGGACTCGATGGTCTCCCTGCTCTCGTCTCCGAAGCTGATTGCGAAGCTTTCGCGCTCTGATTTCGACTTCCACGCTTCGGCTTTGCTGGGGGCCCTCGGGGTCACGGGAGTACTTAGGCTGGCCAGGGTGGTCGCGTCGGCTGAGGCCAAGTCCCTCCTGACGGGTTCCTAGGCCCCGTGTCCTCAGCAATCTATATGTGCTGGTTCCAGAGGGGGTGCTCGAGAAATGTCTCAGTCGACCGTATCGCTTCCCCTGTGTTCGTCCTGCAACCGGCCCGTCAAGCCGGCTGAGAGGGCTACAAAATTTTACTGTCCTAATTGTCACGAAACTCTGATGTGGAGGTGCGAGAAGTGCAGGAAGTTCTCAAGGCGTTACAGGTGCGTCAACTGCGGATTCGAAGGCCCGTAGGCGTGGTGGCATGGGCTCCTACGTTATCAGATTGAAGGTCCTTCCACAGGATACGACGACGGAACATCAGAAAATCGTCGACTCCGTGGCAAAGGCGCTCCCCGCCGGCGCCGCCGTCAGGAGCCAGAGGATCGAACCCATCGCGTTTGGGCTGTCTGCCATAATAGTGGACGTCGTGGCACCCGAGGAGGAAGGAATGATTGACAAGGTGGAGCATGCTGCCTCGTCGGCGCCATTGGTTGGCCAGTGTGACTTCATGGGGGTCAGCAGGATGTCTAGCAAGCTTCACACTGCCTAGGGCAGCTTCGCTTCGGCCTCGGACGATAGGGTCGCAATCGCTCAGGAAGAGTATGAGCTCAACATTACTCCTCCCGTTGTGAAAGGTGTGCATGGCTACGACAAGCGGATAATCATCGGCGGGGTGCTGATATTGAGGCCCTCGTTCAGCAATACTTCGCGCTTGTCGGTGCTGCCACGTACGTAGCTGTCGAGGATGTCAGGAACTGGAACTCCACGAGATTCCCATATGAGCCGCCTACTCTCTGACGTGAAAGCCTGACTTCGTCAGCCTGCACCTCGGAGCTGTGGCAGATTCAAGTTGGCGGTCTCGTCGGATTGGCGATTGCTCGGGTCGGACTCGTCATCCTGTTCACGCTTACGGTGAGGAAGCTGACTGCGATAGTCAACCAGCATCTTGATGCCAGAGACATGAGAGAGCTAGACGTCTTCCACGGCAGATGCGCTAGCAGAATTTCCGCGAAGCAGAGCTTTTATACCAGCCGCGCCCTGCGAACGCTACCGTTTCTAACCGGAAGTGATGCTAGTGCGTTATCCACTGAGATTCGCCGCCTTCGAATGGATAAAGGAGAAGAAGAGGGCCACCGACGACGATCTACTAGAAGCCCTCAACAGGAACGGCGGAAAGTGCTCCCCAGACGAGATGGACAAGCTCCTCATGCAGCTTGAGATTTTGGGGCTCGTGACCGTTCGTTGGGTGGGCAAGGACAAGCGTCAGATAGAATTCGTGGAGAAGCCCGCCGAAGAAATGCGCATTCCCAGAGCCAACGAATAAATCCGACCGAACGCACCAGCGGAGCCGAGATGGGCGTAGACTTCGGCGGTGCCATCCCGCGGGAAAAGATCGAACTCCAGGACATCTCCGGTTGGAAGCTCGCCGTCGACGGCTACAACACCCTCTACCAGTTCCTGGCAATCATCCGAGGGCCGAGCGGCGAGCACCTGAAAGATTCGAAGGGGAGGATTACGTCGCACATCTCCGGGCTCTTCTACCGCAACATCAACCTCATGGAGCTGGGCATCAAGCTGGTCTACGTCTTCGATGGAAAGCCGCCCGACCTCAAGATGGAAGAGATCGAGAGGCGCTCTGCCCAGCGGAGAGAGGCGAAGGACCAATACCTCAAGGCGCTTCAGGCGGGGGACGTCGTCCAAGCGAGGAAGTTCGCCGAGGCCTCCACGGTCCTGAGAAGGGATATGGTGGCCGACGCGAAGGAGCTGCTTGAGGCGATGGGGATCCCCTGGGTGGATGCCCCCTCCGAAGGGGAGGCCCAGGCCTCCATAATGGCGGCAGAGGGAACGGTGAAAGCGGTGGCATCTCAGGACCACGACTCGCTAGTCTTCGGGGCTCCAATCCTCGTGAGGAATGTCACGATTTCGGGAAAGCGCAGGCTACCGAGCAAAGGCATCGTGATCAATGTCGTCCCCGAGAGGATTACACTTTCTTCAGTCCTCTCGACTACGGGGCTCACACGCGAACAGCTCGTCGACTTCGCGATACTCCTCGGGACCGATTTCAACCCAGACGGCTTCGAGGGGGTCGGGCCGGTCAGGGCTATCAACTACATGAGGAAATACGGGAAATTGGAGGAGATCAACGAGCTGAAGGACAAGCTCCGAGGAGTGAACTTCCAGGCCATCAGGGACCTATACCTGAACGCGCCGGCGGTTAAGGGGGTCTCCCCCGTGTGGGGGACTCCAGACAGGGACCGGATCTTGTCCTATCTCGTGGGCGAGCACTCCTTCTCCAGGGACAGGGTAGAGGCTGGCCTGGCGAGGCTTCACGCCAAGAAGGAAACGCCCTCCGAAACGCTCGAGAAGTGGTTCGGCTGATGGCGCCGTCACTGCCGACGATCAAGGAGATAGAGCTCGCGGAGGGAAGGATCAGGAAGTACATCCCTCCCACCCCTCTCGAGTATTCTCCTAGGATTTCGGAGAGCCTCGGGCGAGACATCTTCCTCAAGCTCGAGTGCTTCCAGCCGATACGGGTCTTCAAAATCCGAGGAGCCCTGAACAAGCTCCTTTCCTTGGGTGACAGCGCGCTGAAGAAAGGGGTCATCACGGCTTCATCGGGCAACCACGGGTTCGCAATGGCCTACGCCAGCAAGCTCTTCGGCGTGAAGGCCGTCATTTGCGTCCCCGACAATGTCAACCCTCAGAAGCTGAAGGCGATACGAGAACAGGGAGCAGAGATAGTGAAGTCGGGCAACGGCTACGACGAGACCTACGAGAACGCCTTGAAGGAGGCCGAGAGGAGGGGGCTCACCTTCGTGCACGCCTTCAATGACAGGGACGTGATTGCTGGCCAGGGGACCTGCGGGGTCGAGATCGCACGCCAGGGACGCGACATTGACTCGGCGGTCGTCGCCATCGGCGGTGGCGGCCTGATATCGGGAATCGCAATTGCACTGAAGTCGCTCACCAGCGCCGCAGTGTACGGCGCCGAGACGACGGCGATACCCTCGATGTACGAATCTGTCAGACGGGGAGGTCGGGTCCATGTCGACCCCAAGAAGACAATAGCGGACGGCATGCAGGCATCCATTCCTGGTGAGCTGACCTTCGAGGCCGTTTCCAAGTACGTCGACAGGATTGGTCTCGTTTCCGATGACCAGATTCTCGACGCAATCTTTGAGCTTCTTGTTGATGGCAGGGTCCTCGCCGAGCCCGCTGGTGCGTCTCCCTTGGCGGCGGTCAGGGGCCCTCTGAAGGCCGAGAAAGGGGATAGGATGGTCCTTGTCGTCAGCGGGGGCAACATCTCCGTCGACCTCCTGAAGGAAGTGCTCAGCCGAAAAGCGAAAGGAAGCTCCTAAGGTCTCGGGTCAAGAGGAACGGATTCGCCGCCTTCTCCTCGCCAAGGGTCCGGGAGGGCACCTCGCCGTAGTCGTGCGCCGGGTAGATTATTGTCGAGTCTGGGAGCTTCATGACGACCTCATGGAGGCTATTGTACATCGCCTGCGCCATCTCCCTCTCAAACTTGCCGATGGTTCCGATAAAGAGCGTGTCACCGGTGAAGAGGTTCTTCCCATCGTAGAGGCAAATGCTGTCTTCCGTGTGCCCCGGCGTGTGAAGGACCCGAACCCCTCTCCTCCCGAGCTTCAGCTCTTGGCCGTCGACAACGGCCATATCATGTTCGATTGGGGAGTTCTCATGCGCAACGACCTCGGCCCCGAGCTGGCCGGCGAGCTCCCCCACTGTGGCCGTATGGTCGAAGTGCTCATGGGTGGCTACGACGAACTTTACCCTGGCGGAGATCTCTTGGGCGGCCTTCACTATGGGAGCCGTTTCCCACCCCGAGTCCACGACCACGGCCTCCTTGCTCGCCGGGTCGACGACCAGATATACGAGGTTGGCCATCGTTCCCACTGGGATTCGCTTTACATCCACACGTCGTCTGCCTCCGCTTCCGCCTTCGCGTCCTCGATATCAAGCTAATCGGTTTGGCTGTGCGAAAGGACAGAGCAGTCTAGCGCTTCCCATCGACGGAAGCTTCCAGACGGTCGGCCCGGGCGCCAAGTCTTAACTAAGAATTCTCCGATAGACAACTTATGGGCGGGCAAGCTGCTGCCTCTCCATCGACATCCCGCAAGGGAACCTATGCAGGCCTTGGCGCGGCTGTCGTGGTCATGGGGATAATCGCCGCCGGATTTCTTGTCTACATCCCGATGACGTCTGAAGCACGGATATTCGCTCTTACCTCATCGACTTCGTACACCACGAACACTTCTCTCAAACTGATATCCAGCACTTCGGCCGCGACCTACACAGGGACTTACTTGACGGTCACCGTAATCTCGAGCACGTGCACTTGCACCAGCACGGGAATCTGCTCGTGCCCTCCCACGACAGTCACCGTGACGAATACAGGCACTTGGACGAGCTGGACGGTCGTCATGGAGACTCTGTCTCTGACCTCTGTTTCGCCCTTGGTGGTCACAGGCACAGCGACAAGCACAACGACGAAGACGTGCTCTTTCCCAGCATGGAACTACGTATTTGCCAAACCGTCGACGTGCCCGTAGAGACACCAATTCCCTTCCTCGTCTAGGAGTCAGGCGACGAAGACAGGCGCGTCGGTGCGGCGGGCGTCAGAAATGCCTCAGAAAGTGTATTAGAGAAGAAATGGAACCAATGCAGCAAATACTGTCACGAGGACGACTCTTCCAGACCATCGGCAAGGCAAAGCGCCTGTGGCCAACCGAACGGGGAGGAATCGTTGGGGGCGTGGTGACCTGCTCAGGGCGGACGAGATGTCAAGCTTATCAACCGCAGCCACACTCGTGGCGCGGGTTTGCCATCAATGCGGGCAAAGACGCCTTCTGAATCTTCTCTCACAACAGCCCGCCTTATGATGCCGACCGATGCCAACATCCTCGGTAACGTCTTCGGCGGGGCAATAATGAGGTACATGGATGAGGTCGCAGCGATAGTGGCCTGGAGGCATGCGGAGAAGAACTGCGTTACCGCTTCGATTGACAGAATGAACTTCTGGAAGCCGGTGTTCGTGGGCAGTGTGCTGATCCTAAGGGCTTCGGTGAACTACGTGGGAGAGACGTCCATGGAAATCGGGGTCAGAATCGAGGCCCAAGACCCGTCGACGCACAGGGTCACCCACACTGGCTCGTGCTACCTCACCTACGTGGCCATAGATGCCAACCGCCGACCGGTGAAGATTCCGAAGCTCCGCCCAGCGAACGCGGTGGAAAGGCGCCGATTCAGAGAGGCGATCACCCGCAGAAAGCTTCGAGAGGTCGAGCTCGAAGCTCTCAGGGAAGACCAAGACTAGTCTGCGGGGTTCAGCTCTGGCTCAAGAAATGTAGAGTATCATCTCTTACTATCCCAGATGCGCTTCGTGCCGTCATGGGGGACTTCTCTGAGTCCTTCAGGCTGGAGAAGATGCGAAGCGGAAACGCAGCCGTCTACCAACTAAGGGAGCAGTTCGAGAGGTTCGCATCAACCCCGCAGAAGGTTGACGTCTGCGACTCGATAGCGACCTGCTTTTACCAATTGGAGCAGTACGGTGACGCCGGGAGCTGGTATGAGGCCACCGGGAAGATAATCCTCTCCCAGCCCACCTCCCCGTCGACTGTCAGGGCGCTGGACGCTCTCGACGAGTATGAGAAGGCGCTCGAGTGCTACAAGAAGAGCGACGACGATGAGAAGTTCACGGAGTGCTCCGAGATGATAAGGCAGCTGAAGCGAGTCTGCGCCTCATCCTAGGCCCTCCGAGTTCTTCGCGTTTCTCCGGTTAACGGTCTTGACGTGGCATTCCTCGCAGACCGGTTCCTCGCGAGACCCGACCCTGAACGTGTGTGCCACGACTTCGAGGTCCGTGTCGCAGAAGAAGCACCTTGGCTTCAACCGGGACTCCTCTTGGCCACGTAGACCCGTCTCCGCTCCACCTCTCCCCGCCCCTTGAAGTGCCACACTTCGGCATCCCCACCCGAATTCTTCCCCCAGTCTATCAGTTCCTCAAGCTCTTCCTTCTTCACCCTCGCCCTCCCGCTCTTCACTTGTATCAGCAGCATCCTTCCGTCCTTGGCAGCGAAGACGTCGACCGCCCCGTGCGAGGCAGCGCTTCTCGATACCTTGAATCCATCTTTCTTCAGTATGGCCATCGTCCTGTACTCCTTCGCCCGTCCTCGTTCGTACCTGGTCCCCACCAACTAGCTAGAAACCTGCAATGGGCTGCGGTCGGTTTCGCCAACGGATAAGCTCTTTCCGCGCTCACGCGCCCGCTTCATCTGTGTCCAGAAGAGATGGCTCGCAGCTGGCGCTCGTCAAGGAAAGAGGGAGATTGCGAACGCAAACTGCGTACGGTGTGGAAGAGATTCAGTAGACGTTGACGGAGATACTGTCGGAGATACCATAGACAGGATTGGTGCTGCTCTTGTCTGAGACTAGAACCCCATTGAAGTATGCCTTTACCTCCAGGGCTCCGGCACTTCCAGTCAAGTGGGCATTCCACTCGATTGACCAACTCCCCAGGGCAACTTGAGAGGGACTGGCGACGAAGACGTAGGTCGAGTTGCTGTCGCCTTGGATGGTCGTGCTTCCCTGATTCGTCGTCGTCCCATTTGTCACCGTTCCGGTGTATGCGTAACGAGAGGAAGGCCCGATTTCGCAGCTCGAGCATGAGACGATCAATATGACCGTAATGGCGGTGCCCTTGGGGACGGACGCCTCCGTGACGGTTGAGACCTTGGTTATGGCAACGGTGACGGTGGAGAATTGGGACTGAGTGTCCGTCTTTGTAACGGTAGTCGAGACGGTGGTTTGAGCCAAATGAAATCCTGTCACCGCGACGGTTGTGGTCGCGGTCTGAGACTCTGTTTCGGTGGTGGTGCTCCCCGTAGATGATATGCCCGAAGCGATGAATAGACCAGCAAAGAGTATGGCAATTGCAATCGGAAGGGCGACCCTTAGCCCCGCCATGAACCCTGAAATCATGGATTTGGTATTTACGCGTAATGGAGTGAATACTCCGATGTGAAGTTCTTTTGC
>Ga0187780_10000082_pt1 | contig 71046 bp, 53 predicted proteins | sample 1015_Q2_SP10_20__FD_132429 | JGI IMG/M metagenome (GOLD analysis project Ga0187780, IMG submission 132429) | Tropical peat soil microbial communities from peatlands in Department of Meta, Colombia - 1015_Q2_SP10_20_MG | ecosystem: Environmental > Terrestrial > Soil > Wetlands > Peat | place...
CAAAAGAAAGAGAAGTTGACGTTGCTCCTTCTTGGCGGGCCGGATGGAGAGCGGATGGCCATGCCGCTCGACCGCGTGCAGCGCCTTGAGGAATTCGATTCCGAGGCAAAGGAACCGCTTGCCGGGCAGTTTGTCATACAGTACCGCGGCGAGATTCTTCCCGTGGTCAGGCTCACCAGTCTTCTCGAAGAGCGACGCCGCACCCGGCGCACCGAAGAAGGGCTTCACCCATCCGAATCGAGTCAAAAGATCTTCGCCGTCGTGGTGAAAAGTGAAAACCGCAAGGAAGTCATCGTCGAAGTCCACAAGATTCTGGGGATCGTGAAAGTGGAAATCGAGAAACTGAATCCGCCGAGTCGCCCGGGTGTGCGCGGCACCCTGGTCGTTCAGGAACGAGTCACGGAATTGCTCGAACTCAAGGATTTGCTGGCAAAAGTGCCGCACGCCATGGCTCCAGGGAGCCTTTTGACCGTAGCCGGAACGGAAGCGACCCATGGCAGCTAACCAGAAGTACGCCACTTTTTACTTGAACGGCATCTGCTTCGGCGTGCCCATCGAAAAAGTGCAGGAAGTGCTGGAATTCCAGGAGATCACTACCGTGCCTCTTTCGCCTGCGGTATTGCCGGGGATTATCAACCTTCGTGGACAGATCCTCACCACGATCGACCTGAAAACCCGCCTGGAACTGGCGGAAAGCGAATCGCAAGGACCCTCCATGATGATCGTCGTGCGCACCAACGAGGGCCCGATGAACTTGGTCGTGGACAAGATCGGCAGCGTGCGTGACGTCGACCCCGAACAGTTCGAAAAGCCCACCGAAACGTTGAAACCTGGCGTGCGTGCGGTGACTACGCATGTCTGCAAATTGAACGAACACCTGCTCCTGGTGCTGGACACGGAGAAAATCATCGAACTATCTGAAGAACAGAAGCCGTCAAGCGAAACACGGCTGCCCCAGCAAGAAAAAGAGTGCCGTTCAAGCAAGAATGGCTCCTTGCCAATGACACGTTGATCGTAGAGGAACGATACGAACCACGGATTCGACTTATTTGCAGTTGGAAACAAAAGGGAGAGAAAGCAATGAAGCTGAAAATCGGGGCCAAGTTGGGACTGGGATTTGCGGTGATTCTCCTGTTTATGCTCGTCAGCGGAGTGCTGAGTTTCTTCCGGCTGGGGGTCATTAAGGAAAATGCGGATCGAATAACCAAAATGCGCGTGCCAACCATGGAAGCGGCGAGAATCATGGCGGACCGTCTCGATTATGCAGGCAACAAATCCCGCCAAACCATTCTTGCGGGCACGGACCCAACGAGGAGAGCTCAAGCGCAGGCGGCATTCGAGGATGGATGGGCCAGCGTCTATAAACAATTGGACGTACTGGAGGGTTATGCGCCGCACTGGAGCTTGCAGATGAACCGTGACCGCCTGGCCGCGCTGAAAGAAAGCCTGCCGAAGATCAAGCAGGCACAGCAGGCCACCATGGACGAAGCCGCCAGCGGCGGCCGCGACGCGATCATCAGGGGCGGTAACGACTACACCGATAAAGCGACGCCAATGGTTAACGAAGCCACCAAATCACTGAGCGACCTGGTGAACTCTTTCGACGAACTGCTCAAGCAGAATAACCAGGAACTGGACGCCGCGACCCAGGCAACTCTGTGGACTTTAGGACTCTCCATCGGCATGGCCCTCGTGGTCGGTATTGGGATTTCCTTCTTTATCAGCAGGCGAATCTCGAGCGCCACAGCATCCGTATTGCAGCAAGCCGAAGCAATTGCCGCGGGTGATTTGACCGCCGAGGAGGCCAAGGTCATCAGCGAGGACGAATTGGGCGACTTGACGCGTGCGATCAACAAAATGCATGTCAACCTTAGGGACATGATTCAATCCATCTCGGAGACGGCGCAGAACGTCGCCAACGCCAGCGAGGAGTTTTCCGCTGTGAGCCAGCAGATCAGCGCGAATTCGGAAGAGACCTCCGCTCAAGCGAACACCGTCTCGCAGGCGACGGAACAGGTCAACCGTGGATTGCAAACGGTAGCAAGCGCGACGGAAGAGATGAGTTCCACAATCAAGGAAATCGCAAAAAACGCCACGGAAGCAGCGAAGGTGGCTGAAGGCGCCATGAAGGCGGCTTCAGAGACCAATGCGATCGTGGCCAAGCTGGGGGAATCCAGCGCGGAGATCGGGCAAGTCATCAAGGTCATTACCTCGATCGCCCAGAAAACCGACTTGTTGGCATTGAACGCGACGGTGGAGGCAGCTCGCGCCGGCGATGTGGGAGCCGGATTCGCAGTAGTGGCGAATGAGGTGAAGGAGCTGGCGAAGCAGACGGCCGGCGCCACGGAAGATATCAGCCGCAAGATCGAAGCGATCCAGACGGATGCCAAGTCCGCTGTGCAGGCCATCGAGTCCATCAGTGGGGTCATCGGACAAGTGAACGACATCTCAGGGACGATTGCTTCGGCCGTGGAAGAACAGGCGGCCACCACAAGCGAAATGTCTCGCAGCGTTTCGGAAGCAGCGCGTGGCGCGGGAGAAGTGGCGCACAACATTCAAGGAGTAGCCCAGGCGGCGCAGAGTACGTCCCATGGCGCTACGGATTCACAGAAAGCGGCGCAGAGTCTGGCGGAAATGTCCACTCATCTGGGCAGCCTGGTGGGGCGCTTCAAGCTCGCAAAGGATGGCCCGTTTCGATCCGGGGCCTCGTCGCCGCAGGCAAAGCAGACAAAATCCCGAGGCGAGCGGGCCAACCAGTATGAAGAGGAATTGGCCACGCGCTAACTGGACCCTTTCCTTGGTTTTGTTGCTCTGTTGATCCTCAGGGCCGCGTGTTTACCTGAGTCTGGCGAAGCGCGGACCGTAGGATTTCGTCTTCTTCAACCACAATCCATCAGGAAGGGCCAAGGCAGGCGCTTACAAGCTCCCCAGTACTTGCTTCAAATAACTCCAGAAGTGCTCCACGCTGGAGATCTGCACCTTCTCGTTCGGACTATGCGGGTTCACGATCGTCGGCCCAAACGAGATCAGCTGCATTCCCGGGTACTTCTCTCCGATGACGCCGCACTCCAGCCCGGCATGCATCGCGACCAGCTTCGCCGGTTGGCCGAACACTTTCTGATGCACCTCTTGCATCTTGCGCACTAGGTCGTTGTTCGGTTCGGGCTTCCAGCCAGGGTAACTGCCGGTGTGCTCCACGTCGAACCCCGCCAACCGGCATACGGTCGCCACCATCCGCGCGGCCGCATCCTTACTCGTCACAATGGCGCTGCGTTGGCTGGTGATGACCTCCACCACATCGCCCTTCGTGCTGATCGTCGCCAGATTTGTGGAAGTCTGCACCAGTCCCGGCACGTCGGGGCTCATGGCCAGAATGCCATGAGGCAGGCTGACGAGCAGCGCGGCGATGCTTTTGGCATCGGCTGAGTCCATGACCATGGCCGGACGTTCTGTCTTCTCCACGAGCATCTCCAGCTTGGGATCAAAGATACCCAGGTCGGAGATGTAGGCGGCTTGCCCTGCAGCCACAAGCGACCTCAATTCAGCCTCGCGGGAGGGGTCGAGCACCACCACGGCCACAGCCTCGCGCGGAATCGCGTTGTGGGCGCTTCCTCCGTTGATCTGTGCGAGTTGCAGCGGCAGGCGGTCCAGCAGGTCCAGTAGCGCCACACCCATGATCCGCAGCGCGTTGCCGCGGCCCTGATGGATATCCACGCCGGAATGGCCGCCGTGCAGGCCGGTCACCTTGAGGCGATAGCCCGCGCCCGCAGTGGGCGGGGCCAGCTTCACCTTGCGCCGGGCAACCGTGTTGACCCCGCCCGCGCAGCCGATGCAAAGCTGGCCTTCCTCTTCCGTATCCAAGTTCAGGAAGTATTTGGATTTCAGCATTCCCGGCTCGAACATTGACGCGCCGGTCAGCCCAGTTTCCTCGTCGATGGTGAACGCGAACTCGAGCGGCCCGTGCGGAACGTCCTGGCTTTCCATCACCGCCAGTGCGGCGGCTACGCCGACGCCGTTATCCGCGCCCAGCGTCGTGCCATCCGCTTTTAGCCAATCTCCATCGCGCACCACCTTGATCGGATCCTTCGCAAAGTCATGAACCGTGTTCTCGTTTTTTTCGCAGACCATGTCCAGGTGGCCTTGCAACAGCGCCATCGGTGCGCGTTCTCGGCCTGGACGCGCGGGTTTGCGGACGATCAGGTTCCCGGCGGAATCTTGCACGGTTTCGAGGCCCAGATTCTTGGCCACGCCGCGTACGTACTCCCGCGCCGCTGCTTCTTTTGTCGATGCGCGCGGAATCGCGGCTAATTTGTCGAAATGCTTCCACAGCGGTTGGGGTTCCAAATTGCTAAGTGCAGGCATCATGGCAGGCTCCGTGGCACTGAGGGGGGAATTCACTTCCAGTCAGGAAACACAGCCCCATTGTACCTTCCTGCCCGCGTATTGGCGACCTTGCGGTGTCTATACACTCGCCTGCAAAGGATTGTGTGTCCCTCGTCCTGCAGTTCTTCCCGCGCTATACTCGCTGTCACCACTGACGGAACCAGGTTGTGAAAAAGCGACTCATCTACTCTGACGGAAAGGAGCCATGTCCCATGGTTCGTGCGTCCAGCTTTCTTGTTTGTCTCTTCGTGTGCGCCGTGCTCTCCACCTCGCCCGCTCGCGCACAGAAAGTCTCCACTACCGCTGATCCCAACTACAGCTTCTCCGAGCACAAGCGCTATGCCTGGCGCGAAAATCGCCTGCAAACTCGCCAGAATCCAGACACCAATCAGGTGATGGACACCAAGATCGTCAACAGCGTCAACCGCCTGTTGGCAAGCAAGGGGTTTGTGGAAGTTAAGGAGAATCCCGATTTCTATCTTCACTACGACGCGGGAGGACAAGCCGATATCGGCGTCGGTGGCACGGACCCCCTGAACACGAACTCCGGTTCACCGAGTGACCCGGCACCCACTTACGGCCTCGGCCAAGGCCCGAACTTGGCCCCGTCCACCTGGTTGACCTTGAAAGGCCAAATCGTCTTCCACGTGGTGGACGCGAATACCAGGAAACAGGTCTGGGAAAGCACCTATCGCAAGTCCTTCCGCGATCCGGACAAAGCCATGCGCGAAATGGATAAGGAAGTGAACGAACTCGTGGAGAAATCCTTCAAGGAATTTCCCCCCAAGAATAAGAAGTAGTGTCTTCGTTTCCAGACCTCGACGGGCCGCGTCCTTGTAAACACAACGATTTGCATGCTAAGGTTCACTTTCTTTTAACAAAGCATTACCAGAACGTTGCGAGGTTCACGCATGAGTACGCAGACAGCCGCTCCGTCAGGTCCAAAGAAGCACCAGCCCTACGTGCCTGTCGACATGGAGATGAAGGAGTTCACGCTCCGTGCCCTCCTCATTGGGCTCGTGATGACAGCGGTTCTGGGCTCGGCAAACGCTTATCTGGGACTGAAAGCAGGAATGACAATCGCCGCAACCTATCCCGCAGCCGTGATCGGCATGGCGCTGCTGCGCATCATGAAGGGCTCTCTCCTTGAGGAGAACATCGCCCGAACTGTGGGCTCCATCGGAGAGTCGGTGGCCGCCGGGGCTGTGTTCACGATTCCCGCCTTCGTAATGGCGGGTCTGTGGCCAGGCCTCACCCAGGGCCAATACTGGAAAGCGGTCGCGCTGATGATGATCGGCGGGACGCTGGGCATTTTGTTCGTCACGCTGTTGCGGCGCGTGATGGTCGAGGACCCGGAGCTGCCCTACCCCGAGTCGGTGGCGGCTTCCCAGATTCACAAGGCGGGGCAACAGGGCGCAAAAGCCGCGAAGATACTCTTCGCAAACATGGGCTTCGGCGCGTTTATGTTTCTCCTGGGCGCCGTCAATGTATTCTCTCCAAACAACACTTTTCGCATGAACATCAGCGAGTTGGGCAAGAAACTCCTGCTGCGCACCAGCACGAATCCCAATGTCGCTACCACTGTAACCGGCGGCGCCACCTTTTTTGCTGCTCCGGACATCAGCCCCGCCTATTTGGGCGTCGGCTACATCATTGGCATAAGGCTGGCCTCGCTGAACTTCGCCGGTGGCGTCCTCGCCTGGGGTTTGCTCGTTCCCCTCCTAACCTTCACGGTCGGTCCCTATATTCAGGCCGCGCAACCGGCTGGACAGACGCTCTCCTGGCCGCTGCTGGCTGGCGCAATCTACTACTCCATCGTCCGTCCGATCGCAGTCGGTGGGATGCTGGTCGGTGCAACATACACACTGTTCAGAATGCGCAAGCAGTTGGCTGTCGGTATCGGGCGGGCCATCTCCGACCTGAAGAAATCAGCCGCCGCCCACGCGGCAACGGATCGCACCGATCGTGACCTCCCGTCGAAAGCCGTCTTTGCGGGAGTGGCAGTCGTGTTCGTTGCGATGGTTCTGCTGTATCGCTATTTCATCAGCAGCGCTGGCGCTTTCTCCTCTTCCAAAGTGCTCATTGGAGCGCTTGTCGCGGCCGGGGTCATGGTCATCATCGGGTTTTTCTTCGCGGCCGTGTCCGGAAACCTGACTGGGATGATCGGCTCGTCTAACAACCCCGTATCCGGGCTCACGCTCTGTACGCTCGTCATTGCCGCGCTGCTGATGGTTGCCCTGGGTGTTTCTGGCACGGGCGGTGTCGCCGCGGTCTTGGGAGTGGCTGCTGTGATCTGCGTTTCCTCGGCCGTTGCCGGCGAAATGCTGCAGGACCTCAAGGTTGGGCACATCCTCGGCGGCACACCCTCCCGGATGCAAATTGGCGATCTGATCGGCATCGTGGCGGCGTCGCTGGTGCTCTTTTTTCCGCTGGCCGTGCTTGATAAGGCCTATCATTTCGGAAGCCCGGCTCTATCCGCACCTCAAGCAGGCCTAATGGCGATGCTATCCAAAGGCATCGTCGGTGGAGACATGGCTTGGCCGCTGATTATTGTGGGGATACTGCTCGGTATTGTGGCCATTCTCGTCCAGGTGAAGAGCGTCATGCTCTTTTCTATTGGTATGTACCTGCCTTTGGGAACCACCTCCGCCATGTTCGTCGGCGGCGTAATTCGCTGGCTGACCGATCACCTCCGCGACAAGCGTAACCTCAACGACGCGCAGAAGGCCCGCGTGGAAAACGCCGGAGTTCTGACAGCTTCGGGGCTGATCGCAGGCGAGGCGCTCTGTGGCCTGGTAATCGCGGGATTGGTGGGCGCCGGGAAGAACGTTACCCTCGTGCATTGGGCTCCTCCGTTCGGCGTCGCTCTGGCGGCACTCGCCGTGCTTGCCCTCGTGATGATTCGCGTCCCGCTGGCCAACGCTGGCAGTCCCGACGAGCCCGCCCCTCCCACCGCCATCATGTAATTCGCTATTTTCTTGGCAGGACAAACGTGAGCGCTGCCGGAGGCCGCAGGGTGCTCCAGCGATGGCGCAGCGGCCGCGTCGCCGCTTCCTGCACGGACACAAGCAGTTGCTGCGCCTGATCGAACGGCAAGGTCACACGAAACAGATCGGCATGCCGCGCGTGCGAGTATTTTTCGTAATGTGGTGGATTCCGGGCTGCAAACTCCATGAGCACGCTCCACGCGGACGCTTTCCCAAAGAGCCTTTTCTCACCGGCTTCCTTGGCATCGATTTCCACGAGGTTCCGTTGTGTCCCGCCCCCGCTCTCAAAAAGAATCGTGCTCACCTTCGAAGCTTCGAAAGGACGCGAAGGATCGTCGTCCGGAAAGGCCGTCAGCAGGCCCTCGATTTCTGCACTTTCCGCGCTCAACTCATCCCACCAGTAGCGGTAGCCGTGGTATAGAACCGTGCCCGTGCGAAAAATCTGTTGCACGCGCACCGCATCCTTCCCCACAACGCTGACCACCATATCGGTCAGCTCTGAGATGAGGAACGACTGCTTCAGCACCGGCCGCATCGTTAAATAGCCGGCATCGTCTTCCGCGTACCGCACCGCAATCTGTTCAGGTAGAGACATGGGGTGGCGTCGGCTTTCCAGATGGCCATTCGAATCGTGGTTCGTGTAACGCCGGTCTTCGCCTCGGGTTCAGCCGAGCTTCGAAAGCTTCTCCCTCACGCGATCGCTAAGCGCCTTGCCATCGACCGCCTTCCCGGTCAGTGCCTCTTTCGCCGCTTTCACCACGGCGCCCATCTGTTTCATGGACGTAGCGCCCACATCGGTGATCGCCTTGCTGATGGCCGCGTCCATCTCCGCTTCCGAAGCCCCCGCCGGTAAGTACGACTCCAGAATTTTCAACTCGCTGGTCTCTTTATCGACCAAGTCCTGCCGCCCGCCCTTGGCAAACTGGTCGATCGACTCCTTCCGCTGTTTCGCCAGCGTCTGCAGCAACTGAACGGACTCCGCCGCATCCAACGGTCGCATCTTCTCCACTTCCTTCAATTGCAACGCAGACTTCACCATGCGCAGCACGCTTAGCCGCATTTCGTCTTTGGCCTTCATCGCGGTCACAATGTCCTTCTGAATCTGCTCAGACAGAGTCATGTCGGGCTCCCTTTAGGGAACTATAGCAGAGGCAAGCTGGGAGTGCGGGATAGCTCCGGTTTCCACGGCGCATCTTCGCAGGCCGTCCGGGATTCCTGGGAACCCGGCTGCCCGATTGACAGTCTGCCGTCTGCACAGTAAGTTGGAATGTTTTTGGATACTGGGAAGAGACCGCCGTGCATCATGCGGCTTTTACCCGGAAATGAGGCAAGATGAAGGTTATCGTAGCGGACAAAATTAGCGAGCGCGGCATCGAGCTGCTGAAAGCGACGGGCTGGAAAATCGTCCAGACTACCAAGGACACCCTGGCGGGCGAGTTGGCGGACGCCGACGCGCTCATTGTGCGCAGCGCCACCAAGGTTACTCCCGGCCTGCTGGACAATGCCCCACATCTTCGCGTGGTTGGGCGCGCCGGCATCGGCGTCGACAACATCGACCTGGACGAGGCCACCAAACGCGGTATCCTCGTCATGAGCACGCCGGGCGGAAGCTCCGTCAGCGTGGCCGAGCACACCTTTGCTCTATTACTGGCCCTGGTGCGCCAGGTTCCGAAATTTGACGCTTCCATGCGCGAAGGCCGTTGGGAGAAGTCGTCGTCTGGCGCCGAAGTGCGCGGCAAAACCCTCGGCCTCATCGGCTTGGGCCGCATCGGCGGCGAAGTCGCCCTCCGCGCCAACGCCTTTGACATGCGCGTCCTGGCCTTCGATCCGTACATCAGCGAGGCTGCAGCCAAAGAGTTCTCCGTTGAGCTGGTTCCGCTTGAGCAACTTCTGGCGGAGAGCGATTTTATTTCGCTCCACACCGCGGTAAGTCCGCTGACAAAAAACATGATCAACGCCCAGTCGATCGGAATGATGAAAAAAGGCGCTCGGATCATCAATGCTGCGCGGGGAGAGCTGATCAACGAAGCCGATCTCGCCGCGGCCTTGAAGAGCGGCCACGTTGCGGGTGCCGGCCTGGACGTATTCGCCGAAGAACCCCCAAAGAACTCGCCGCTGATCGGTTTGCCCAACGTGATCTGCACGCCGCACGTTGCCGGTTCGACTGCCGAAGCGCAGGAAGAACTGGGCAACCAGGTGGCCGTGCAGGTGCGCGACTATTTGGTGGAAGGCGTCATCCGCAATGCCGTGAATCTGCCGGCTCTTTCTCCGGAGCAGTACCGCCGTGCGCGTCCTTATCTCGCTTTGGCCGAAAAACTGGGCTCCCTCGTTTCGCAAGCCGCAGCCACGCGCCCTGCTCGCGTGAAAATTCGCTACGCGGGCGAATTGACCGAAGTCGGCACGCATCTCCTGCGCAGCGCCGTCCTCGCCGGTCTTCTCAATGCCGTGCTCGCGGGGAAAGTAAACGTCGTGAACGCTCCCGCGGTCGCCGCCGCCCGCGGCCTCACCGTGGAAGAAGAGACTCGCCGTCGCGAGCACGGTTTTCCTCACACGCTAGAGGTTGCCGCTCTTCCTGAAAAACCGGACGAGCGCGGCTTCAGCGCGGAAGGCACGGTCCTGCACGACGGCACACCTCGCGTCATCAATATCGATGGCATAGCTCTCGAAGCGCAACTGGATGGCACAATGCTCTACCTACGCAACAACGATAAGCCCGGTGTCATCGGCCACGTCGGCACCACCCTCGGCAAGCACGGCGTGAACATCGCCACGTTTGCCCTCGGCCGCCGCGAGGCTACCGTCGGTGCCGAAGCCGTCTCCCTCGTTCGGCTCGATGGAAAAGTCGGCGAAGAAATCCTTGGCCCGATTCGCGAGCACACCGCCATCATCGAAGCCAAGCTGATCCACCTGGGGTAGGCTGCGCTCCGGGCGGCCGCATGGTTGCTTCGGCTTTCTGCCCTGAGCGATGCGAAGGGTTACGCCGCCTTCTCCGGTCATTCTAGCGTAGTGACCGGACCTTGGATCGTCCAGCCCCGGAGAGGCAATCTCCTGCAAGCTTCGAATCTACACAAGTGCCCGCTTGCGACCCCGTCTGCAACGCCCAATTGTCGCTCTGGCACAGCCCGCAATAGCTGTGTTAACCTTATTTCTGCGCTGGAAATCCTCTTTTCAGCGTCTGTCGGGGCGTGGCTCAGCCTGGCTAGAGCGCCTGGTTCGGGACCAGGAGGTCGGTGGTTCAAATCCACTCGCCCCGACCACTTCCTCGTTGTCTATCAACCCTTTACAGCAACTTCTACTTTGGTTCTGGCTTCGGTTTTAGGTTCATTAGGTTCAATTGAAGCCAATAACGCTGGAACATCGCCCACCCCGCACGCATTCGCCACTTCCTTGCGGTAGGCAACGTCGGCCTTGATTCCGTCGTAGTGGCCGCTCATACTCTCGCTTCCCCAGCACAGCTCAGGCGTGCGAGCATCATCGGACTTCAATGGGAACCCCCTCCCCTGCATTCATCTGTCATTGAAGAACCTCACTGTAGAATCCTCGCCTGTCCTTCGGCATCCACGTGCCACAAAAAGAAGCGCAGGGAGGAATCATCCATGAGTGCTGCCCCGGCAATGGTTTCGATTGGCGACAATGGGGTTCTCAATCGTGAAGTATCCCAGCCACTCTCTGACATATGGCTCGACCGGGATTTAGGCTGGCTGGACTTCAACGATCGCGTCCTCGCAGAAGCCTTGGATAGCCGTACACCTCTGCTCGAGCGAACGAAATTCCTGGCCATCTTCAGTTCGAACCTGGACGAGTTCTTTATGAAACGGATCGCGATCCTTCGAACAGATCCCACCCCCGAACGCGCAAAGCTCCTCCAGCAGGTACGAGACCGGCTCATCCACAGCCTGCATCGCCAGGCAGAGTGCTTTCGCGATCAACTTCTCCCCGAGCTAGCGAAACACGGAATCTATTTTCGAAACTGGGATCAACTGACACTCGGTCAGCAGGAAGAAGCCGGCCGCTTCTTCGATTCCGAAATCTCGGCGGCGCTCACTCCTTTGGTATTCGATCCGGCTCACCCCTTTCCTTTTCTCTCGAATCTTTCCACGTCATTGGCGTTTCTGCTGCGCGATCCGGAAAAAGGCACAACGTCATACGCTCGTGTGAAAGTTCCGGACGTTCTGAAACAGTGGATTCCTCTCGAAACAGGTAAGTCGCCCGGCGAGCAGGTCTTCGTCCCTCTTCACGAAGTCATCTGCGGCAGCGTGCACAAGCTCTATACGGGAATGGAGCTCACGGGAATGACCCTGTTCCGCCTCACGCGCGACGCCGAAATCGAAATTGACGATGATTCCGACGAAGCTCTGCCCGACGTGGTTCGGGAACAAGTCCGGCAGCGCCGGTATGAGCCCGTCATCCGCCTGGAGTTTGCTGCTGGTGCGAATCCCTCGATCCGGGAGATGCTTTGCCAGAGATTCAAGCTTTCTGAGATGGACGTCTACGATGTTCCAGGCGAGCTGCTCGACTACACGTCCCTTTTCCAGATCGCGTCCCTGCCGATGGAGAGCCTCAAGGACGCTCCTTGGACTCCCCTGCCGTCCTTGCCCATTCAAGACGGCAAGGAGATTTTCTCTCTCATCGCGGCTGGCGATGTTCTGGTCCATCACCCCTACGAGAGTTTCGAGCAGAGCGTCGAGCAGTTCATTGCAGCGGCTGCCGACGACCCGCAGACGGTCGCGGTCAAGATGACGGCTTACCGTGTTGGTGACGATACCCCGTTTGTGAAATCGCTGGTGAAGGCCGCAGAGGCAGGAAAGCAGGTTGCCTGCGTGATTGAAATTAAGGCTCGCTTTGATGAGGAACGCAACCTTCATTGGGCCGCTGAGCTCGAAAGAGCGGGCGCTCACGTCACCTTTGGCGTTCAGGGCCTGAAGACGCATGGGAAGGTGGCCTTGGTGGTTCGTAAGGAACCTTCGGGACTGAAAAGCTACGTGCACATTGGCACCGGAAACTATCACGTGCGCACCGCTCGACTCTATGCTGACGTCGGACTCTTCACCTGCAACCTCGCAATCACCCAGGATGTAGTGAACCTATTTCACCATCTGACGGGGCACTCCCAGCCGCCGGTCGGCCAGGCACTCCTGGTGGCTCCGAATACCATGCGCCCTCGCTTGCTTGATCTCATCCGCCGGGAGGAGTCGAATAAGCGTGCTGGTCTTCCCGCGCACATCGTCGCCAAGATGAATCAGCTCGAAGATCCGGAAATCATCGAGGCCTTGTGTGGCGCGGCATCCGCCGGTGTACCCATTGATCTGATCATCCGCGGATTTTGTTGCCTTCAGCCCGGCGTCGAAGGGCGTACCGAAGGCATTCGCGTCCGTTCCATCATCGGACGCTTCCTGGAACACTCCCGCATCTTCCATTTCGCGGCTGGGCGGGACAATCCGGTGGAAGGCGACTTCTTCATCGGTTCGGCCGATTGGATGTACCGCAATCTCTCTAGCCGCGTGGAGGTAGTGACGCCGGTTTTCGCTCCCCCTTTGAAAGAAAGGCTATGGGAAGTCCTGAGCATCTGCTTGCAAGACCGGCGCGAGGCTTGGGAACTCGGCAAGGGGGGAACCTACACTCGCTTGAATCCCGATGGAGCTTCCGGGGCTACAGCGCTTGGGACTCACGCTATGCTGATGAAGTTGGCGGAAGAGCGCCCGCGCTGATCACAATTGCTGCCACCCATCTCTACCGGCTGCGGAGAAAGTCCCATCCGGACGCAGTCCGTGGAGTGACGAGATCTTCATGTGTTCGTGCCGTTTCGATCAAAGGGCTTTGTCACCTTGCTCGGCACGATTGGCCAGTAAGAGCCTCAGGCTTGCCTTCTCCGTCGCGACCTGAGAAATCGCCGCCAGACGCCCAGCTCTGGAATCCAGCTCACTTCGTAAATCAGCTCCTGTTCCTCGGCCGAGCGTTCCTGCTCGTTCCATAGGACTCGATTTTCCGTTTCCCAGTGAACATCCACTCCGGAAGGGAATGGGAGGGGGGAGGCTCCATAGCCCGATAATACGTCTATCATTTTCAAACCTCAAAAGCCTCCCGTACTCTCGAACAAGAGACCGGACAATTTACAAGCATGCGGATTTCCATTCGGACCCGGTCACCCCGAGCAATCACGACTGAAAAACAAACACCTGCACAGACTGCAAAGGCGGGCGAATCAATCGCGTGTCGGCGGGGCAGACACCTGTCAGGGCTTTGATCGCCTCCGGTCCATGGCCCCGCCACCGGTGCTCTCGACTCAAAAAAAACTTTATCCCCCCAAGCCTTGGCGACATCCAATGGGATTAAACCCCCGGTGGGATTAAGCCCAAATGAGCGCTTCCGAAACCGTGAATCCTTTGCGCAGTGTGCCTCAACCGATCACCGTTCCTCTGAGCCGCGCGGCAATCTTCCTCGTCGTGGCCCTGAACTCAGGTCTCGAGGCCCGGAGTGCCATCCGTTCGTTCTGCGCAGATTTCTCTTCGATCTTCCGTGCGGTGGATTTCCGAGACATTGAGGGTGGTCTTTCGTGTGTCATCGGGTTTGGGTCCGATGCGTGGGACAAACTCTTTGCAGCTCCCCGGCCGGCGGAACTGCACCCCTTCCGTGAAATCCGCTCTGGCGAACGTCACGCCGTCTCCACGCCGGGCGACCTGCTTTTCCATATCCGTGCGAAGCGAATGGATCTATGCTTCGAGCTCGCCACACAAATCATGGCGCGGATCGGGGATGCCGTCACGCCCGTAGACGAAGTGCACGGATTCCGCTACTTCGACGACCGGGACCTGATCGGTTTCGTAGATGGCACGGAAAATCCGAGAGGCAACGTTGCAACCGAGGCAGTGCTGATTGGCGAAGAGGATTCTGCTTTCGCGGGCGGCAGCTATGTCATCGTGCAGAAGTATCTCCACAATCTGAACGCGTGGAACGCGCTACCAACGGAGGCCCAGGAGAAGATCATAGGCCGCAAGAAACTATCCGACATCGAATTGGATGACTCCGTGAAACCGACGTCCGCCCACAGCGCCCTGACCACCATCGTTGAGAACGGAGAAGAAAAGAAGATCTTGCGCGACAACATGCCGTTTGGGTCCGCCGCCCACGGAGAGTTTGGCACCTATTTCATTGGCTACAGCCGTTCGCCGCGCGTCACCGAGCAGATGCTGGAGAACATGTTCATCGGCCGGCCGCCTGGCAACTACGATCGCCTGCTCGACTTCAGTCGTGCTGTCACAGGAGGTCTGTTCTTTGTTCCGACCGCAACATTCTTGGATAACGTGAGCGACGACGGCCCGCCAGTTGCTCCCCCTTCGGCGGAGCCGGTGCCGATGAAATCTTCAGATCCGGAAGTTCGGAAGAACGATGGATCACTGGGTATTGGATCATTAAAAGGAGAAATTCCGCATGAATAATCTGCATCGCGAGCTTGCTCCCATTTCCGATGCGGCATGGGCTCAGATCGAAGAAGAGACCGCGCGCACCTTCAAGCGTTACATCGCCGGCCGCCGCGTCGTAGACGTTAACGGACCCGCAGGCTCTGCTCTCTCTGCCGTTGGCACGGGTCATTTGCGCCAGATCGGCGCTCCTCGGGAAGGCATTCTTACCAGGCAGCGCGAGGTCAGAGCGCTAGTCGAATTGCGCGCCCCCTTCGAGTTGAACCGCCAGGACATTGACGATGTGGAACGCGGCGCAAACGACGCGGATTGGCAGCCCGCAAAAGACGCGGCCCGCCAGATCGCTTTCGCAGAGGATAACGCCATCTTTGAAGGCTACGCGGAGGGCAATATCCTCGGCATTCGCCAAGGCACGAGCAATCCAAAAATGTCTCTCCCCGCGGACGTGCGCCAATACCCCGACGCCATTGCCCAGGGCTTAAGTCAGTTGCGCCTCGTCGGGGTCAACGGTCCCTACACCGTGCTCCTGGGCGCCGAAGCCTATACCGCGCTCGCAGAAACCAGTGATCATGGCTATCCCGTGTTGGAGCACGTCAAGCGGCTGGTCGAGGACAAGATTATCTGGGCCCCCGCTATCGAAGGGGCCTTTGTACTCACCACGCGCGGCGGAGATTTCGACCTTCACATCGGCCAGGACGTCTCGATAGGCTATCTAAGCCACACCGATGCCACCGTTCGTCTGTATCTGCAGGAAACTCTCACCTTCCTGTTTCTCACTTCCGAAGCTTCGGTCGCGTTTGGTTCACCCGCAAAGGCAAACACCTAGTGGCCGATGCAGTCAAAGTTCTTCTCCTGATTCTCAGTGCGCTTTTCCCAATTGTCGATCCACTCAGCGGAAGCCCTGTCTTTTTGGCGCTGACGAGCGGATACTCCCGGGAAACGCGGCAGGAACTGGCCCAGCGTGTAGCCGTCGACAGTTTTTTTCTCATGCTTGGCTCCTACTTCATCGGCTCGCACGTTCTTGGCTTCTTTGGCGTGTCGCTCCCGGTGGTGCAGGTCGGCGGTGGCCTGATTGTCGTTGCAGTGGGATGGGCCATGTTGATGGAAAAGGGCGATGGCCACGATGCGTCCCGTGGGAATCTCCAGCCTCAAGACGGGCTTCGACGAGCGTTTTACCCCCTAACGTTGCCGCTGACGGTCGGGCCTGGGTCTATCTCGGTGGCCATCACCTTGGGTGCGAATTCCACGCACCGGTATGGGGTGCACTTCCTCGTTATCCTTGCCGCGCTGATCGCCATAGCATTGATCGGTGTCAGCATCTTTCTCTGCTACGGCTTCTCGGATCGTCTTGCGCAGGTGCTCGGAGACACGGCTATGACTGTGATCATTCGGCTCTCCTCTTTTCTTCTGGTTTGCATCGGCGTGCAGATCATATGGAACGGAATAAGCGCACTGATTTCGTCTCTCTCATTTCATGTTCAGGGAACGCCATGATTATGGATTCGCTGCTGGGCCAATCAGCCTAGTCGGTTAAGGCCGTCTACGTACGCTTTCGCGCTGGCCTCGATGATATCCGTGGAAGCGCCGCGGCCCATCACCCGGCGATTCCCTATCTCCAGGTGCACGGTAACCTCACCCATAGCTTCCGTGCCTTCGGTTACGGCTCGAATGTCATAGCGTAGGAGCTTGGCACGGGTGCCGGTCAGCCCCGCAATGGCCTTGTACACCGCATCCACCGGACCGTCCCCAACCGAAGCTCCTTCTTTCATCTTTCCGTTCACTTGCAGGCGCACGGTCGCCGTCGGAATCGCTGTCGTGCCGCTATAACACTGCAGGTACTCGAGCTTCACGTTCTGCTCCGCCGGAGGCAACTCATCGTGAACCAGCGCAAGCAGATCCCCGTCGAGCACCTCCTGCTTCTTATCTGCTACGGCAAGGAATCGCTGATACATCGTGTCGAGTTCCTGCTTGGAAAGCTCGTAGCCAAGCTTCTCCAGCCGCGATCGAAGCCCCGCCCGGCCTGTGCGCGCTGTCAGAACGACTCGGCTTTCTGCTAATCCAACATCCGCGGGACGCATGATTTCATACGTCTGCCGGTCCTTCAGAAAACCATCTACGTGAATCCCGGAGCTGTGAGCAAACGCATTCGTTCCAATGATGGCCTTATTCGCCGGAACCGGCATTCCAAGCATGTCCGCAACCATGCGGCTCGTTCGAAAGAATTCGCGCGGCTCAACTCCTGTGCTCAACCCGTAGTAGTCAGCACGGGTCCGGATGCCCATCACAATCTCTTCCAGCGCTGCGTTTCCCGCCCTTTCGCCAATGCCATTAATGGTCCCTTCCACCTGACGGGCGCCATTGCGAATGCCCGCAAGGGAATTGGCAACGGCAAGTCCAAGGTCGTCGTGGCAGTGCACGCTGATCGTTGTTCGCCCGATGTTGGGAACATTTTCGCGAATGCCGCGAATCAAGGTGCCGTACTGCTCAGGCACTGTGTAACCCGTGGTGTCGGGAATGTTGACGACCGTTGCGCCCGCGTTGATCACCGCCTCCAACATCTTGTAAAGGTACGCTGGCTCAGCGCGGCCAGCATCTTCCGCGTAAAACTGTACGTCGTCGACATACTTCCGCGCGAGTTTCACGGCATCCACGGCCTGGACGATCATCCTCGCCCGCTTGTCCTCCAGCGTTTTACCATACCGCTCGTCGCGAAACTTCCCCAGGATGTGAATGTCTGAAACACCGATCCCCGTATGGATGCGCGGGCGTTTCGTTTTCGCAAGCGCCTTTCCGCAAGCCTCAATGTCCTCCGTAACCGCCCGAGAGAGTGCGCAGATTGTTGGCCCATCGATCTCCTGCGCGATCTTCTGCACTGCATCGAAGTCTTCGGGAGAAGAAGCAGGGAATCCCGCCTCGATGATATCCACCCGCAAGCGAGCCAGTTGCTTCGCCAGTGTCATTTTGTCGCGGCTTCCCAGGCGCGTTCCTGCTGCCTGTTCGCCGTCTCGTAGCGTGGTATCAAACACCGCGACCTTGGTTGTAGCCTTCATTTCCGCATCCTTCTGGAGCGCCTTGGACCTGTATTCACAACAGAACCCTGGAATGTCTCAAGCATACCGCAGCGAGGCTCGCGGAAATAAGAACAAGCTGGATGCGAACACGCCCACGGTTGCGGCTTTCCGTGGTTCAGAATTGTGGATAGGAAGTTGCCGAGCCACCGGTCAGGCACGAACATCAGCGGGCAGACTATTCAGCCCGTTCCGAGCGCCGAATTGGAAAGCGCACAACCCCAAAGCCGCCGCCAAAGGAAGGAACGCAACGATCGCACGGCTAATCGGACGTGCCCTTTGCTCCATCGCTTCGGTGATTCTGTTCGCGCGCGCTTTTCTTTTCTCCGCCACCCGTGTAGATCACGCGCCAGATGGAATTTGAGCCGTCATCGGAAACGAGCAACGACCCGTCCGGAGCCACAGCGACTCCCACTGGCCTGCCCCACACGTGCCCGTTGTCCACGACAAAGCCCGTCACGAAGTCCTCATAATCCCCGCTGGCTCGCCCCGTGTGATGCATCGGCACGCGAATCACTTCGTATCCGGCGCGCACCGAGCGATTCCACGACCCATGTTGGGACGCGAAGATGTCTCCTCGATATTCCTCAGGGAATTCCGTGCCTTCATAGAAGGCCATTTCGAGAGAAGCCGTGTGAGGTTGCAACAGCACGTCAGGCACTATGACTTTGTCCTTCAACTCCGGATGTTTGCCCGCGTGCCGCGGATCCTGGTGAGGCCCGATGTACCACCACGGCCAACCGTAGAACCCGCCTTCCTCCACGTGTGTGATGTAGTCGGGCACAAGATCGTCCCCCAGCCCGTCCCGTTCATTCACCGAACACCACAACTCTTTCGTCTGCGGGTGGATGGCTAACCCCGCTCCCGCATTGCGAATCCCCCACGCGTAGACCTTCAGCCCTGTGCCGTCAGGATTGAACTCCAGGATGTCGGCCCGGTTTTTCTCCGCCGGTGTAGTGTCCGTGTCGTCCACGTTTGAGGAGGACCCCACCGCGACGAACATCTTTTTGCTGTCGGCCGAAAACTCAACCGCGCGAGTCCAATGTCCGCCGCCGTACGGAAGGTCCACTATGTGTTGTGCCGGTCCGCTGGCCTGCAAGTCTCCGCTTCGATAAGGGAACCGAACGACCGCGTCTGTGTTCCCGATGTACACCCATTGCGGGTTTTCTCCCAATGGATAAAACGCGATCCCGTAAGGCTGGTTGAGTCCTGTGGCGAAGACGCTGACCTGTTCTGGCTTGCCATCCGCGGTAACGCCGCGAAACACCTTGATCTTGCCCGTGCTGCTTTCCGCCAGGAAGACGTCCCCATTGGGCGCGATGCGCAGCATGCGCGGATTATCCAGCCCCGTGGCGTAAAGCTGAACGGTGAACCCTGGGGGAGCCTTGGGCCATGCATCCGCAGGGCGCGCCACGACTTCCGGCCCATTATTTGCCGAGGAACTGGCATACGGCGATGGCAGGCCGTCCGCCGTTATCTTGCGTATCTTTCCGGGCGCCTCATAGCGGAAGTCCATGAAAGGCGGCTGCGGCGGAGGAGCATTCGTGCTGGCCGGCGTAACACTGGCGGCACGGGCCGGCGCGGCCTTTCCTCCGCCATCCGAATTCTTGAGCGACTTCAGGTAAGTCACAATCTGCCAGCGGCTCTGTTCGGATAAGGTGCTCCACCCTGGCATGCCATTCGCGATGGAGCCCGTGGTGATAAACCAGAAAACCTCCCCGTCCGGTGCGGTCTGTGTGGGACCTTTGGCCACCCCGGGGATATTGCCGCTCCCTTGCCCGTTCACTCCATGGCACGCAGAACAATTCGTTTCGTACAGCTTTGCCCCTGTCCTGGCGGCTTCTTGTTGTCCGGTGAACGGATTCTTCATCTCTGCTGTGGACGTCGGCGCATTGTGGAAATTGGCGTCCTGGGCGGTCGTGACCCAAGCCAGGCAAGTCAGGGATACGGCACAGATTGCCGCATGAAATAAGAAGCTGCGCGCACCGGTTATCAAAGCTCTCCTCCAGGAGTTGCTGCTTGGCTGGTTCTTTCCCCAGGCATCGATCCCAAATTATGCGGCGCTTCGCGAACGCGACCGTCCGGATGACATCGCCAGGGCGCGGTATTCGAAAGCCCCTTCGCGCGGCTTCCTCATCGGCACCACTCGCTTGCGCGGAGGCTGGAGAGCATTGCGCAATCGGGGCGCAATCTGTCTGTAGGCCCGGAATAGCCTGGCCTTCAGAGTCCCTTCGCTAATTCCTATCAACTCCGCGGCCTCCCGAGTGCTCAAGCCCTCCAACACGCGAAGCCTGAACGCAAGGCGAATTTTAGGGGATAGCTCACCAGAAAGCCGTTCGATCGTCTCTCTCAACTGCGTGCTGCGCAATGTCTCTTCCGGATTTGGCGCGCCGTCTTTGAGAAGTTCCAAAAGGGCGAGTCCGTCCTCGTCATCGCGCCCGTCGATCGGGACAAACTTGCGCCTCGACCTGCGCCTCAACTGCATCCTCGCGGCATTCAGAACGATTGTGGTCAGCCAGGTGGACATCTGTGCTTCCCCCCTGAACTGATTCATGTGCCGGAATGCGGACATGAGTCCCTCCTGGAGGGCGTCTTCCGCATCCTCCGGATTGCCGAGCTTGCGAAGCGCGATCTTGTAGAGGGCCGAAGAATGGGAAGAGTACAGCTTTGCCAGCAGAGAGCTGTGCTCTTCCGTTTGGGCAAAAGGAACCGCCTCGCCTGCTGCTTCGATTGTTTTGGTCTCGAGCTCGGCCATGTCAGTCCTCCTAACCGCTTGCAGGGAAGATATGGGGCAACCCGGATTCCACAACCGCAGAAGAGAACGGCCAACAACCATGTGCCAAAGAATGAACGCGAAAGGACCAATCCAGCGTAGCGACGGAAAGCAAAGGTGAAGTGTCTGCTTCCGTCTTTCTGTTCGCATCTCGACGCGAAGTCGTCATTCTGTCACGCCCCTCCTGCCTTTTCGCCTGGAACCGCGAAGACGCCGCAACGTAGTGAGCTCGAGGCCACATAAACTACGTCAGCGACCCGGGCATCGGCCGCGAAAGCCCCAATTTCCGCATCCTGCTGATCAGCGTGGTGCGCTTGACGCCGAGGCGAACCGCCGCGCCGCGTGGCCCTCCCAAAACCCAATTTGTTTCGCGGAGCGTTTTCAGAATGTGGCTGGATTCTGCTTCACGAAGTGTGACTGCGGATCCCTCCCTCGTTGGGGTTGCCTTTAAGTCCTCCACCGGAGCATGCAGGACCACGCCGCTTGTCAGAATGACGGCCCTTTCCACGAAGTTTTGCAGCTCACGAACATTTCCCGGCCAGGAGTACTCCGTCAGCAGGAGCATCGTGGTTGCCGGAATTGTGTGAATCTGCTTACCGATCCGTTGAGCAAACAGCCGGACGAAATACTGCACCAGAAGCGGAATGTCCTCCCTGCGCTCCCGCAGCGCCGGCACCGTAATGGGAAAGACATTAAGGCGGAAATATAGGTCGCTGCGAAATTCGCCTTCGGAAACCATCTCTGCTAAGTTCCGGTTGGTCGCGGCCACAAATCGCACGTTCACGCGTTGCGTTTGGATGCTCCCGAGCTTTTCGAACTCCTGCTCCTGCAAAACGCGAAGTAGTTTTGCTTGAAGCTCCAGGGGAATCTCGCCAATTTCGTCAAGAAAGATTGTTCCCTTATCCGCCAGTTCGAACCGGCCGGCCCTACGCGTCACAGCTCCCGTAAAGGCTCCCCGCTCGTGCCCGAAAAGTTCGCTTTCCAGCAACCCCCCGGGAATAGATGCGCAGTTGAACTTGACGAAAGGTCGATGGCTCCGTTGGCTGAGCTTGTGAAGCGCACGGGAGATCAGTTCCTTTCCTGTGCCGGTCTCTCCCTGGAGCAGAACCGTTGAGTCCGTGGATGCAACCGTCCGCACTTGATCCAGCATGTGTCTGAGCGCTTCGCTGCAACCGATCATTCCTTCAAAGAGGTGAGAAGTTGTGTCCGTCTGGGATAATTGGCCGCCAGCATCAGCGTCGCTCTCTTCAGTCCGAAGGGTGGAATCTACGGAGCGAAATTCGTCTTCGGAATCCTCCGGCCACACTCCGGCAAGCGGTGGTCGGCATTGAACTGCGGCAGAAGCCATTCCATTCCTCCTCAGTTTGTACTGCTGCCAGCCGGTGGTCCTATCCCTGATCCTCCGTACGTCAGGAGATCTCTTCTCCGGCAGACCGGGATGGCTTACGTGATGCCACCCTCGTAACCCAGTCCCGTATGTGCGGCGAACAATCTCGCAGGACGATCCCATCCTTCTCGGAAGCGGCCAGGAATTCCACGGCTTGCCTGTCCACAAGCTGAACCTCTCGGAGATCCAGGACTACCGCTTGCTCTTCGCGGTCTTCCTTGAGCACAAGGGCCCTCACCGCGTCTACGTGTTCTCCTTGAAGACGTCCGATGAGAGTGAGTTCCATGCTGTGTTCTCCAATGTTCCGTTTCAGGATCTTCAACATGGCACTGGGTTATCAGTCACAAAATATAGGGCAGGCACAGTTCCACCAGTAACTAATTGACGCAAAATGAGTTAACATTGCATTAACTCGCGTTTTTTCGCGAATTCGTGAAAAAACGCGACATGTAGCATAGGCTTCACCCTGTGCCCGTGTCGTTGTGGCGGCGGCTTACCCTGCCGCTCGACTGACCTTCGAGGACGGCGGCCATCTTGTTTTGGTTAAGCGCCTACGCGGTTTTGAATTTAGATTTCTTGATACCAAGCACCCTGATCTTTGATTCCAGGGTGGAGGGGGGAACTCCGAGGCGCGCTGCGGCGCCGGAACTGCCGGCCACTCGGCCTTTCGTTTCGGCCAATGCCGCTTCGATCATCTCTCGCTCTTTCTCTCCGAGCTCTTTGTTCAGGAGCGTGCGCGACGCTTCTTCCACATTTACCTGCCCGGCGAACCAATTCGCTTCTGCCGTAAAGACGTCCGATTCACACAGAATCACGGACCTTTCAATGACGTTCTGCAGCTCTCGTATATTTCCAGGCCATTGGTAGGCGCTCAATAGGTCCAACGTGCGCCTTTCAATGCTGGTTATGTTTTTGCCCACCTTGAGCGCATAGCGGTCAATAAAATAGCGCACGAGCAGCGGGATATCTTCGATTCTCTGGCGCAACGGTGGTACATCGATCGGAAAAACATTGAGTCGGTAGAAAAGATCTGGGCGGAACGTGCCGGCGACCACTCCAGCCGCAAGGTCACGATTCGTCGCGGCAATCACGCGGACATTTGCGGAAATCGGGTGGTTGCTTCCCACCCGTTCGAATTCGCGTTCCTGCAGCACTCGAAGCAGGGCGACTTGGGTTTCCGGAGGAAGTTCGCCAACCTCGTCCAGAAAAATGGTTCCTCCCTCAGCGAGTTCAAATCGACCAATGCGCCGCTGAAGAGCCCCGGTAAAAGCGCCTTTCTCGTGGCCAAAGAGTTCCGAAGCGATAAGGGACGAAGGAATGGCCGCGCAGTTCACGCTTACAAACGCTCGGCCGGCACGCTGCGAGTGCTTGTGAATAGCTCGGGCGATGAGCTCTTTCCCTGTGCCCGTCTCTCCAGTAATCAACACCGTCGAATCGCTTGGCGCTACTTTCGCGACGCGCGACAGCACCTCCTGCAGCGCGGGCGATGTCCCTACAATCTCTTCGAACATCGACGCCTGGTCGATCTCCTCGCGAAGAGCGAGGTTCTCTTCGTACAGCTTGTCCTTTAGCGCCTTGATTTCCTCATACGCCTTTTGCAACGTAGCCTGCGAACGATCGCGCTCGATCGCGATCTGTGCCACGTGGGCAGCTCTCTCAATCAATGCCAGGTCACCCTCACTGGGTTGGTGTGGTTCTGTGTAATACATCGCCAGAGTTCCCAGCATCTCCTTGTTCTTTGAAATCAGCGGCCGCGACCAGCATGCATGCAGGTTGTAGCTCAACGCAGCGTCCTTGTAATCGGCCCACAAGGGATCCGTTGCAATATCCGTCACGATTACCGGCTCTCTTCGGTATGCTGCTGTTCCGCAGGAACCAACGCTTGGCCCAATATGCAGAGGGCTAATTCTTGCCGACCAGCCTGCCGGTACTCGCCGTCCGGCGCAGGGCCACAAGCGCTTCCCGTCAGGATCCATCAAGAGCACGGACGAAATCAGGTTGTGGGCTTGTTCATCCAAAGCATCGCACAGAGCCTGCAACACGACCTTCAATTCGGTCCCCGCCGCGATCATCTCTAGGATTCGTTTTTCGGCGGACAGAAGGATATGAGCGCGCTTCCGCTCCGTCACGTCCATCCCCGTCCCCACCAACTCCACAACCTCTCCCGCCTCGTTCAGCACCGGGTGGCCCAGGCTCACATGATGCCGCATCGTTCCATCGGGCAGCAGGACGCGATACTCGACCTCAAAATCGTGTTTCTCAGCCAGAGACTCGTCCAGGCGCTTCTGAAATACGATCTGGTCTTCCGGATGAATTCTTTGGAATGCCTTCAAATAAGTAGAGGGGTCATGCTCCGGGTCGAACCCGTAGATCCGATACTGCTCGTTGGACCAATATACATTCTCTTGTCTCTCCACATTCCACGCCCAGCTCCCGGTATGGCTTAGGCGTTGGCCTTCCGCGAGATACGCCTCGCTGCGGCGCAGGGCCTCCTCCGTCCGCTGTTGCTCTTCGCGTGTCCGCAGAGAAGAGATTCCGTAAGATAGGTTGTCCGCTAGCTCCAGATACTGTTCGAAAGTCTCTTCATTGAATTTCTCCGGCTCTGCGGAATAAAGAGACAAAGCGCCAAATGTGTCCGTGCCCCGCACGAGAGGCAGAGCTAGGGAAGAGGCGTAACCCCGCGCAATTGCGCGCTCCTGCCATGGAGAAAACCTCTCTTCGTTACGGATGTTCCGGGTCCACGTGGGTTTCCCGGTGCGTATCGCCGTGCCGGAAGGCCCCTGTCCGCGTTCGTTCTCCCCCCAGCTCAGCGCAATCCCTTGAAGGTACCCGTCCTCATGCCCTGCATGTGCCATGGCGCGAATCGATTTCGCCGCATCGTCTTGCCGGTAGCCGACCCACACCATGCGAAATCCGCCATACTCCACCAGTGTCCGGCAGATGGATTCAAGCAACTCCTGTTCTTCCGTGGCGTGAATCAGCGCCAGGTTGCACTGATGGAGCGTTTGCAACGCCTGATTGAGTCGAAGGAGATTCTCTTCTCCCTGCATGGATCACCTAAACCTGTCACTTCTTGCAGCATTCTACTTTAACAAGCCCTCCCTCGCCCTCAAGAACACTTCGAACTTCATGATCCTCCAGCCTGTGCGCGCCGGGGCCGTCGCCTTACGCCCCATCCTCGCTGGTGTCGACGCTACGCCACCTGTGTCGGTAGACGTAGGCCGCCGCATCCCATGCCATTCTATGGGTACCCCTAAGCCACTCAAAGGAAAGGACCACTGTGGATGACAAGTGGAATGCCTCCTGCAAGAACCAGTAATTGGCGTCAGAATAACGAACCCGTATAGAGGTCTGCATGCGCGCGCTCGCAAAAGATACAACCAAACTCGCTTTCATCGGTCTCGGCAATATGGGCAGTCGCATTGCCAGACGCTTGCTCACGGCGGGCTATTCCGTTTCCGTCTTCGACAAGACTCCATCTAAGCAGCAAGCACTGAAAGAAAAAGGCGCCACCCCATCCGATTCGCTTTCTGCCTTGGCGAAGACTGCCGATGTCGTTCTCTCTTGTCTCACGGATGACCAGGCAGTCCGGGATGTCTACTACGGTCCCGAAGGCATTCTAGCAAACGCCAAACCCGGGCTCGTGATCCTCGAAATGAGCACCGTTTCTCCCGCCACTTCCCGTGAACTTGCCCTGAAAGCTTCCGCCACCGGAATACAGGTTCTGGACGTCGCCATTTCAGGAAGCACTCCCTCCGCGGAACTCGGCACGCTCACGCTGCTTGCCGGTGGCAATCCAAATATTTTTGATGGGGCACTGCCGATCTTCCAAGCCATAGCAGGCAAGTACTTTCATCTCGGCCCCAGCGGTGCAGGCACAACGATGAAACTGGTTGTGAATGCCATCCTGGGAATCGGAATGCAGGCTATCGCGGAAGCGGCCGCTCTCGGCGAAAAGGCTGGGCTCTGCCGGGGCGTCCTGCTGGAGGTCTTAGCCCAGACGGCAGTCATTGCTCCCGCTCATGCTGGAAAACTCTCCCGCGCCGCGAGTGGCGACTATACCCCGCAATTTCCCCTTCCCCTAATGAACAAGGACTTTCGTCTCATCCTCCAGCTGGCGAGCGAGGTCCAAGCCTTCATGCCGGCGGCTACCGCCTCATTCCAGATCAACTCCCAAGCTCTGGCCGTTCATCCGGACCAGGATTTTTCCGCAGTCCTAAAAATCATGGAGAAGCTGACGGGAGGGACTGCCGCTTAGTCCACACAAAGTTGACTAGCGCGATTCTTGCGTACCATCGCTCTGGATGAGGATGTTAGAGAGCTGACAATTTTGTCGAGATGAAGGCACACCACCACGGCCTCGGATTTCACTCCAAGGCGGCTTTGTCCCGGATCTTTCTGATTTTAATGAAACTCCTGCCGCGGCAACCTCGGGTGTCAAAGTGGCAAACGGATTGCCATTTCGGTGTGTATGTCCAGAATCGTTCTGGTAAGTGATGATCCGAAATATCTCGCCTCTCTTCAAGATCTTCTCGAAACTCGCCAGGAGTTCGTTGTCTGTGGCGTTGCGCAAACCCGCGCGGGCGCGATTAAAGCGGTAAAGTTGCATCGCCCGGGCCTTGTCATCCTGGATTTTGCCATGCCCTTGACGAAGGGATTTGAGACCGCTGATGCGCACAGGGCGGCCCTTCCCGGTATTCAGCTCTTCTTGCTCGTCGAGCGCCAGGGTTTTGAGGTAGAAAAGGAGGCCTTGTCACGAGGAATTCACGCTGTTTTTGCAAAAAATGAGGATCTGGCGCCCCTGCTGTCGAACGCGCTTGCTGCATGCAATAAGGGAAACCATAGAGGGGATAATGGAAGCAGCCTCGCATAATCGTAGGCACGTCTAAATTTCATGACTTCCTGACGAAACAGCTACTGCATCGTGACAGCTTACCGAATTGGTGACATTCTTTGTGGTCACTGCCATTCCGCGACGTCCAAGAGTTTTTTGTAAGGCAGAAGGGGGAAAATCCGTGAACGATCATGTAATCTCTGCAGGTACAGCGGGAAAAGTCAATCTTGGCGGGGAAATCTCTGTGAACCGGCTGGGTTTCGGTGCCATGCGCCTTACGGGCGAAGGCATTTGGGGTCCCCCGAAGAATCGCAAGGCGGCGCTCGACGTTCTTCGCCGCGCCGTCGAGCTCGGGGTCAATTTTATTGATACCGCGGATTCCTACGGCCCGGACGTCAGCGAAGAGCTAATCGCGGAAGCGTTGTATCCCTACCCGGCAGACCTGGTGATTGCCACAAAGGGAGGCTGGAACCGTCCCGGTCCAAATCAGTGGACGCACGATTCCTCTCCGGCTCATCTTCGCAAAGTAGTGGAAGGCAGCCTCAAGCGGCTCCGCCTGGAACGAATCGACGTCTACCAGTTGCATACTCCGGACCCGGTCATACCCTTCGATGATTCGGTGGCCACGCTCGCCCAATTGAAAGAAGAAGGGAAGATTCGGTTCGTTGCCTTGTCCAACGTCACTCAGGAACACATCGAACGTGCTCGCAAGATTGTTCCTATCGTCTCCGTTCAAAACCGTTACAGTTTCGCCGACCGGGAATGGGATTACGTCGTGAGCTACTGCGATCGCAACGGAATCGCTTTTATTCCCTGGTTCCCGCTTGGCGCAGGCAGGGTCGCCGGCGATCTGCTTCAGAATATCGCCCGGACCCATCACGCGACCACCATGCAGGTAGCCCTTGCATGGCTCTTGAAGAGGTCTGCGCGCATGCTGCCCATCCCTGGAACGTCTTCAACGGCTCATCTAGAGGAAAACGTAGCCGCGACCAACCTGTGCTTGAGCGATGAGGAATTTGCGTCGCTATCCCGCGCCCCCCAGTTAGCGGCGACACGCTAACCAACAATCGGATCGGCGGTGAAAGCCACAATGGGTCTCATCGTGTCGGTTTTCGGCTAAAAACTCGTCGCCTCGATTCTGCTTTTGTCCGAACGTGAGATGCCCAGCTTTTGCATCCGCGCGTACAGTGTCGTTCGTTTCAATCCCAAACGCTCGGCCGCTCCTCCCGGACCGCCAACCACCCCGCGCGTTTGCTCCAGCGTTCGCCGGATGTGATCGCGCTGGGCTTCGTCTAGAGTCTGAGGCATTTCCACTTTGAGTTCTGGCTTTGCCGAATGCCCCAGGTCTCCCAGCGGCGCTTGCAATACATTCCCGGAGCTGAGGATCACACTTCGTTCGATGAAGTTCTGCAATTCTCGAATGTTTCCCGGCCACGAATGCTTCACAAGGACCTCCATGACGAACGTGGGCACTTCGTCGACCTGTTTCTTCATTCGTCCAGAGAATCGCCTCAGGAAGTGCACCGTCAGCAGCGAAATGTCTTCTCGGCGATGACGCAGCGGCGGGACGAAGACGGGAAACACATTGAGCCGGTAATATAAGTCGCTTCGAAATGCTTTCTGGGATACAAGCGCCGCCACATTTCGGTTCGTAGCGGCTATCACTCGCACATTCACCCGCTGGGTCTGAGTGCTTCCCAGTCTTTCGAACTCTCCCTCCTGCAACACGCGCAACAGTTTCGCCTGCAAATCAAGGGAGAGATCGCCGATCTCATCAAGAAACAGCGTCCCGCCATTCGCTGCTTCAAATCGGCCCGTCCTTCGCGAAAGGGCTCCGGTAAACGCTCCTCGCTCGTGGCCAAAAAGCTCGCTCTCCAGCAGGCCTGCAGGAATCGCGGCGCAATTCACCTTTATGAACGGTCGGCTCCGTCGCGGACTGAGGCAATGAATCGCTTTCGCGATCAATTCCTTGCCCGTTCCGGTTTCGCCCTCGATCAACACCGTCGAACTCGTTGGCGCCACCGTTCGGACCAGCTCCATCACCTCTCTCAGCGCTCGGCTCTCGCCCACAATGCCCTCAAACTCCTGTTCGTTGGTCTCGATCTTCGGCACGAGGCTGAGCCGGTTCGCGCTTGGCTTCAAGGCAGGACTGGAATGCATCTCGGAGAGCCCCTCCCCAGCGGAGGAAAATCCGCGGCCTCCTTCGATGTGATTGTTCCCGGATCTCGGTTCGTCCAGGACCAGCGTGGTATTCCATGTTGCCTTCATAACTCCCCCCACTAGCTCAGCTTTTCTCCCGATTGATCCATTCGCGGACGTAAGGGGAGCAATGCAAAAGCTTCACGCCTCTTGCTTCCGAATCTCGCAAGAACCGCACAGCTTCCAGGTCGACCAGGGTTAGATCCTGCAAATCCAGAACAACCTGCCCGCTCACTCCCTCTAACTCCCTCTGCAGCGCCGCCACTCTATCTCCATGAATCCGGCCGATAAGCTTGAAAATCGCCGTCTCGCCTTCCAATCGCTTCTCGATTCTCAAGGTCACGACAGGATCCCTCTCCTTCAAATAGCAATCGCAGCTCCATTGGTAAGTAAAAGTATTTATTGGCTTTAACAATATCTAGGGATGACGGACTTCGTCATTTGCTGATTGTCGGCACCCGATCTTCACGAAAAACGTGTCCGCCGCTCCTCTTGGGCGATCCAATGGACCGATGGGGCTCTTGGCCCCCTTTTGAATTAATTTCCGAGGCGGGTCCGCTTAGGATTAAAGTAGTAGCAGGGGCATCACCAGGCAGGCCTTCTTTCAAGTGGAAATCATGCAGGCATCGCGGACTGCGTAGGCATTCGTCTTTGCCTTGCCGGGTTGGAAAATAAGGTCCGGAGACTTTGACGGGGTCGTGCGGACCGAAGAAGGGTAGAGGAAAGATGTACTTCCGCCGGGCGAAGTGGCCTATCGCGCTCAAAATCGCTGCCTTGGCGATTCTTCTCCTTCCTCTGGAGAGAATGAGTTCCACATCGTCTCGTCCTTCGGAACCTGTCACTCTCGTTTTCCTCTTCAACGATTGGGAGATTCCCGACCGGATGCCCGGGTCCGACCAACCGCTGGAAGAATTCACGCGCGAAACCGGTATCAAGGTGAAGCTCCTCGCGCCTCCGGAAGGTTCGCTGAATGCGCTGGCACTCTGGAAAGAACTGCTCCAGAAAGGTTCCACCACTCCCGATCTTTACGGCATTGATCTCATCTGGGCGCCGATCCTGAGTAACTACTTCCTCGACCTCAAGTCCTACTTTGCCTCCGACCTTTCCTCCGTGAGCCCCTTGTTGCTTTCGAGTTACAGCGACGGCGACAGGTTGGTCGCCATGCCTTTTCAGACCAACATCGGCGTCCTGCTTTACCGCACGGATCTCCTGCGAAAATATGGCTACAAAGCCCCGCCGAAAACTTGGGACGAACTCGAGAAGATGGCCGCGCGCATCCAGGCGGGCGAACGGCAAGCGGGCAAAAAAGACTTCTGGGGCTATGTTTGGCAAGGAGCCGCAGCCGAGGGTCTGACCTGCAATGCTTTGGAATGGCAAGTCTCTGAAGGTGGCGGACACATCATCGAGCCGAACGGCACCGTCAGCGTGAACAATTCTAATGCGATCCATTCGTGGAAACGCGCCGCAAGTTGGGTGGGCACGATCTCTCCCCCTGGTGTGGTGGCCTACCGCGAATGGGACTCACTCAATGTTTGGGGTTCTGGCAACGCCGCTTTTCACCGGACCTGGGAATCCCATGAGCGTCTCGCTCACCTTACCGGCATGCCCGTGGGAGACACTGTTGTTGGCAACCTCATGGAAGGCAAGGTCGGCGTGACCAGCCTGCCCACCGGCAGCGCTGGTCGAGCGAGCACTCTGGGCGGTAGTGGTCTCGCTGTTTCCCGTTTTTCGGCCCACCCTCAGGAAACGCTGCAGCTCATTCGCTACCTTCTCCGCGCGCGAGAAAAAAACTTGCGGGCTCAGTCTGAAAACAAATCCGATGTCCAGCTTGAATTCTTCAATTTGCCTCCCATCCTTTCGTTGGATTCGCGTCTCCGCAGTTCGAATGAGCGCTGGGATGGCATCGTCACGCGTCCCACAATCGTCGCGGGCATGAAGTACGAAGACGTGACCCGTGCTTACATCAGCGCAGTGCATTCCGTGCTCACACAAGAACAAGGCGCTGCGGAAGCTGCCGCCAGTTTGGAGAAGCAACTGATTCAGATGATGGGTTTCAAGAAAGGATCGCCTCTTCATGAGGCCGCGAAGAGAGATCCATAACTGGTCGCGGAACGCTTCAACTCGCGCCCGGTTATAGTTGGCAAGAATCGCGAAACGCAAGAACCCAATGGCCGTGCTTCGAAGATTCTCGGCGCAACTTGCTCGCTGGTCCGGATGGGCCGGCGGAAAAACCGCCTTTCTCTACCAGCTTCACATCGGCCGTCGCCTGACTGCCTGTTTTATTCTGATCATTTTTCTCATGTTGGCCGGCAATTGCGTCCTTCTTTGGCAATTTGATCTTGCCTACAGCCAGGAGGAGCAACTCAACGCCGTTGACCAGCAACTCCTTGCCGTCCTTCACGTTCATACCGGCCTCATGACGTTCTATGAAAGCCTGGATAATCTCGCCCAGGTCCAGGATTCCGGCCGCCTCGTGCGAGAAACCGGGCCGCTTCGCGAAGCTCTCCTTCAGGATATGCAACGCACAAAGGACTCTCTCTCTCGCCTTCCTGCGGAGGCACACCTCGATCCCACTTTGTTGCCCACTCTGGAGACCATCCAGAGTGCTTTGCCGTCCCAACTCGAAGTCATTTCTGCTTTGGCTAAGTCTGGTGATTGGGCTGCCGTTCGGCTCCGCTTGGAAAATGAAGTTAAGCCTTTGGAGGCTCTTACCTCCCGCTTGGTCCAGAATGCCGATCACGTCGTTGTCCAGGCGCAGGAGCAGGCCATGCAGAATATTCGCCGCCTGCAGCAGCGCATACTTCTGATTGTCCCCATCACTGCTCTTCTGACTTTGCTCATTGCCGGCCTTCTTGGCCTCGCCATTACCCAAAGCATCACAGAACCGTTGGATCGGTTGATGGAGGGTTCCAGAGCTCTGGCCCGCGGCGAATTTCAGCGCCGCGTTTCCATCGAGGGGAAGGACGAACTCGCTCACCTGGGCCAGGTCTTTAATGACACCACTCAGAAATTAGGCGATCTCTACGACAATCTGCGCGCCAGCGAAGAAAAGCTCCGCCAGGATGAACGCGAACTCCGGCAAATCGTCGATGCCATCCCGCAACTCATCTTGGTCCTTCGTCCGGACGGCACTCCCCTCTATGCCAATCAAATGGCTCTTCAGTATCTGGGTCTTTCCCCGGAAGCTTTATACTCATCCGATTTTCGTCAGCGGACCATCCATCCTGAAGATGTCGAAAAGAATTGGCAGCAGCGCATGGACGCCTTTCGTCTCGGTGCGCCATTCGAATTGGAGCAACGAATTCGCCGGAAAGACGGCTTGTATCGCTGGTTCCTGGTCCGTTACAACCCTTTGCGCGATGAGCGCGGTGAACTCATCCGCTGGTACGGCACCGGCACCGATATTGAGGATCGCAAGCATGCGGAAGACCGGGCCCTCAACGAAAACCTCGCGCTGCGGGAAGAAATTGACCGTTCTTCGATGTTCGAAGAAATCGTAGGCTCTTCGACGCCGCTTCGAAAAGTCCTTGCACAGATCGCCCGCGTCGCTCAGACGGAGTCCACCGTTCTCATCCAGGGTGAGACCGGAACGGGTAAGGAATTGGTCGCCCGCGCGATCCATCGTCGCTCCCGGCGCTGTTCCCGGGCCTTCATTCGCGTGAATTGTGCCGCGATTCCCCCGGCTCTCCTCGCTTCCGAACTCTTCGGCCATGAAAAAGGTGCTTTTACCGGGGCCATTCAGCGCCGCCTCGGACGCTTCGAATCCGCCGAGGGAGGAACCCTCTTTCTCGACGAAGTCGGCGACCTGCCTGCGGAGGCGCAAGTGGCTCTCCTGCGTGTGCTCCAGGAAAGGGAAATCGAGCGTGTCGGCAGCAGCCAGCCGATTCCTGTAAACGTCAGAGTCCTTGCCGCCACGAACCGCGATCTCAGTGCTGGCGTGAATGCCGGGACATTTCGCCGCGATCTTTTCTACAGACTCAATGTCTTTCCTATCCACATGCCTTCCTTGCGGCAGCGAAAAGACGACATTCCCTTGCTTCTGGAGTACCTCATTGAACGCTTTGCAAAAAAGGCCGGGAAAAGCATCACCCGCTTGGACAAGAACACTCTCCTTCAGTTCCAGGCGTACGACTGGCCCGGAAATATTCGCGAACTTCAAAACGTCGTGGAGAGAGCCGTTATCCTGTGCGAGGGCGATACGTTTTCCGTTGACCCAACTTGGCTGAAAAGGGAGGCGGCCCCCGCAACCTCTCCGTCAACGGTCCTTGAACGCGGGCTGTCCAGGTTGGATGCCAATAGCGAAAGGGAAATCATTATCGCTGCTTTGACCGCCTCCCAGGGACGCATTTCTGGCCCATCAGGCGCGACTGCAAAACTCGGCATCCCCCGGCAGACTTTGGAATCCAAAATCATCAGCCTGGGTATCAATAAGCGGAGGTTTCATCCTGGGGCCGCCCCTGGCATATCCGAAAAAACTGATGGGAACGACGATATCGCTTGATGCCGGCAACCTGAATAACTCACGAAGTACTCGCACATCAGCGCCCTTGTAGTGGCTGGTCTTCAACTTGTCCTGAAAGACGCTTCTCGAATCCCGCTCAGGCTGGTTCCGCTGCGCGCTTTCGGAAAGTGGCGTATATCGCGGCCGCTCCCACAATCACATTCGCGACGATAACCGGCGCGGAGCCAATCACCAGTCCAAAGCTCAGCCAGAGCAGCGCCGCCAGCGCTTGGATCTTCGTCAGCGTCCGTTCTTTCCGAGAAAGATAAGAAGTGGCCTGCGTTGCCGTGGCCACCCACCCAATCAAACCCGCCGTCATTTTGCTCCTCCCGGTTATCCGCATTCACAAGTTTTGGAGTGCGGCGGCTTGCCGCCGCTTTCGCGTCTTAAACCTGGCCACAACGATCGGCCCTCGAACCAGCCCCTTTCTCAGGAGAGGAGCCAACCCTCATAGAAAGTGTTGCCGCTGGAGCTTTCAAACTCAAGCAGATATGCACTATAACTGTCATAGAGCTGCTATAACATATTCCCATGCACGAAAGTCATTTCTTGTAACATGATTACCAACATACAGTTAGATAGGCACTATGGAATCACCAGTGCTCTTTAGATTGTCAGAGACTGGAGCTGCTTGCCGAGCTGTCATATACTGGAGCTGATACCCATGTCTCCCACCTCTCATACCGATCCCAAATACCGTCAGATCTACGACCGCTTGGCCCGAGACATCTCTTCCGGCAAATATGCTCCGGGGCAGAAACTTCCCAGCGAAGCCGCTTTGGTCCGCCTGTTTGGTTCTTCCCGAATCACCGTCGGGCGTGCCGTGCGTGAGCTGAAAGAGCAGGGATTGGTCCACCGCATCGCCGGCTCCGGAACCTATGTTCGCCCCAAACCCCACGCGGACGCCGGCGCTCTCTTAGGACTTCTCATCCCCGACCTTGGCGAAACGGAAATCTTCGAGCCCATCTGCCAGGGAATGGCTGGCGCTCCGCAAGCTTCCCGTCACGGTCTGCTTTGGGGAAGCACGGACTCCGTCGGCGCTACAAAGGACGAGCAGGCGATGGGCCTATGCCGGCAATTCATCGATCGCAACGTATCCGGCGTCTTTTTCGCCCCACTGGAGCTCACTCCGGGAAAGCCCGACACGAACCAGGCTATCGTCGATGCCCTCGACCGTGCGCACATTCCCATCATTCTCTTGGACCGGGGGGTTCGCCCGTTCCCTGAACGCAGTCCCTATGATCTCGTCGGAATCAATAACCGCCGCGCGGGCTATCTCGCCACAGACCACCTACTCAAGCTGGGCTGCCAGCGCGTTCTGTTTATCTCGGAACAAGTGGCAACTTCCACGGTCGAAGCGCGCATCGCTGGATTCCGCGACGCGCTTCACACACACGGTCTCCCCGTGCTGCCGCACTCTGTGCAGTCGCTATCCTCAGTATTGAACGACTTGAAAAATAAACTGGACGAACTTCACCCCGACGCCTTTGTCTGCGTCAATGATCGAAGCGCTGGGCGCCTGATGCAGGGTCTTCTGGCTCAGGGCTACCAGATTCCGCGCGACATTCGAATGGTGGGAATCGATGATGTGGAGTACGCGAAGCTGCTACCCGTGCCGCTGACGACCATTCATCAGCCCTGCCGCGAAATCGGGCAGGCTGCCATGGCCGCGATGCTGGACCGCATCCAACATCCAGACATGCTCGCGAGAGACATTCTCCTCGACTGCAAGCTCGTAATCCGCGCCTCCTGCGGCACTCCCTCCTAAGACCCTCTTTGGGAGGCAACATCTCCGACTCTCTCGTACGGCACAGGCGCTTTCGTAGGGCCCGCCTTCTGAGGCGGGCCGTTTCCGCAAGTTCAGGTGGTGGCGGGTCTTCAGCTCGTCCTGACGAAGGGAGGGCTTCTCCTGGTGCAGGAAGGGCCCCGTTCTTTTCGTCGTGTCATCGATCTTTGCATCTTGAGGGTGGCACATCCTCCACGCCTTTTGCGGACGGTGGGCTCTGCCGACCTTCTTTTCTTTCGATGCGGTGCTGAATCGGGACAACGTAATGTCCTTCCGCAAGTGCCGGAGGCACGCCAGAACTTAGCCCAGCCCGTAAGGGCTGGGCCCGCAAACCACCACGATGAGCGCCGTAGGCGCGACACTTCCGCGTTATTCTGCTTTCTTCCGCGCAACCGCCACCGGAAACGGATTGCGCTCCTCGAATATTTGCTGATGCCAATAGGGATATGTCAACGTCACGTCGCTCGCCGCGTCAAGAGTCGCAACCTGCTTCTCCGTAAGATTCCAACCCTCTGCGCCGAGGTTATGCCGCAACTGTTCTTCGTTGCGCGCGCCTAAAATCACCGTGGAAACGGTCGGCCGCTGCAACAACCAGTTCAACGCAATCTGCGGCACGGTCTTTCCGGTTTCCTTCGCAATGCCGTCAAGCGCATCCACGATGTTATAGACCTGTTCCATGCGAACCGGCGGTCCCATCTCCCCGGTCACGTGGAGCCGGCTCACTTCCGGCAAGGGCGCTCCTCGCCGGATTTTGCCTGTCAACCGTCCCCATCCCAGCGGGCTCCAAACCAGCGCGCCGACCTTCTGATCCACGCCCAGCGGCATCAATTCCCACTCATACTCGCGGCCAATCAGCGAGTAATACACCTGGTGTCCGACGTAACGCGCCCAGCCATATCTCTCGGACACAGACAACGACTTCATCAGATGCCATCCCGAAAAATTGGAGCAGGCGATGTAGCGAACCTTCCCGCTGCGAACCAGTGTGTTCAGCGCATCCAGCGTCTCTTCCACCGGCGTTGTCGCGTCGAAGCCGTGCATGTGATAGATATCGATGTGATCGGTGCCGAGGCGGCGAAGGCTTCCCTCGCACGCTTCTATGATATGGAAGCGCGAAGATCCCACGTCGTTCGGGCCTTTCCCGAAGCGAAACGTCGTCTTCGTCGAAATCAGCACTTCATTCCTCTTGCCTTCGATCGCTTTGCCCAGAATTTCTTCGGACAGCCCGTACGAATAAATATCCGCGGTATCAAACAGGTTGACGCCCGCCTCCAGACAGATATCGACCAGCCGCCTCGCCTCGGTCTCATCCGTCTGCCCCCAGGCCCGGAAAAACTCATTGCTCCCGCCAAAGGTTCCCGTGCCAAAACTCAGCACCGGAACTTTCAGTCCTGAACGCCCCAATTGTCTGTATTCCATGTTCTTTCGATTTCTCCTTTTCCGAGGTCGCGCGGTACTGCCGCGCAGAATCACAGTGCTCCGTACTCCCTGTTACCGCATGCTCGCTTCTTTCGGCAATTCCGAGACGTCCCAGCCTCCCCCCACAGCTTTGATCAGCAGGACGCTCGCATCCATCCGCCGCCGCAGAATGTCCACATCGTTCCTCTCGTTTGTTAGCGCGATTGTCTGCGCGGTGATCACCTGAAGATATGTGTCCACTCCGCCCTTGTACCGGTTCGTGAACAGCTGAAGCGACTCTTCGGCCGACGCCGTGGCCTCCTGTTGCTGCTGCGCCTCGCCCTCAAGAATCCGTAGCGCGGCCAGATTGTCTTCGACCTGCTGGAACGCCGTCAGCGTCGTTTGCCGGTACGTAGCCACCGCGGCATCATAGTTCGCCAGAGCGCCCTGGGAAACCGCGTGCCGCCGCCCGCCGTCAAACACCGTCTGCATCACTTGCGGGCCCACCGCCCAGAACCGGCTCGGCCAGGTGAACCAGTTTGTGACCGAAGTTCCTTCGAATCCTGCGGCTCCTTCCAGCATGAGCGTCGGGTAGTACGCTGCGCGGGCGATCCCGATCTGCTGATTGGCTTCGGCCATTCTACGCTCTCCGCTGGCGATGTCCGGTCTTCGTTCCAAAAGATCCGAAGGCATGCCCACCGGAATCACAGGTGGGTGAAGATCCAAGGGTGCCGCTGGCAGATTCAGCTCAGTCGGAGGCTTCCCGATCAGGATCGCGATCGCGTGTTCGAATTGCGCGCGAGCCACTGTCACGTCCGTATCTTGCACGCGCGTGGTATCGAGCTGTGTCTGTGCCTGAGCCACATCCGACTTCGGCGATACGCCTCCCTGAAAACGGTTCTGCGTCAGTTGCAGCGCATCCGCATACGCCTTTACGGTATCGTCCAGCAGGCGCTTTTGTGCGTCCGCGCTCCTCAATTCGAAGTAATCAATCGCCAGTTCGGCGTGCAGGCTCAAGCTCGCAGTCGCATAATCCCCCGCTGTCGCCTGCGCTTCTTCGCGAGAGGCTGCCACCGTGCGCCGCACCCGTCCCCACAAGTCCACCTCATAGGACAAGTCGAAGGGCAAAATGTACTCAGCCGTGTTGAAGGTCTTCGGAATATAAGGTGTGTTTGCCGAGTTTCGAATCGCGCTGATTCCAGGGCCGGCCGAAAGCGTGGGATACTCGGCCGACCGATTGAAGTGCACCACCGCGCGTGCCTCTCGTAAACGCGCTTCCGCTACTTTCAGGTCCTGGTTGGAGGCCGTAAGCTGATCCTCCAGCGAATTCAGCTCTGGGTCGCCGAACATCTCCCACCAGTTTCCTTTCAGCGCGCTATCGCTCGGCGTCGCCGGCTTCCATTGCCCGGACTCCTTAAAGGATTCCGGCGGCGCTTCCTTGTAGTCCGGTGTGGTCGGCACGCTCGCCTTGGTGTACTTCGGCCCGACTTCGCAGCCTGCAAGCGCCATCACAAGCATGCCAACCCATCCGGCCAGATACAGACGATGCAACTTCATACTCAATCTCCCGTCTGCTGGTCCGCGATCTTCACTTGCGTCCCGCTGGTGATGGAGTCCGGCGGGCTGAGAATCACCGCGTCCGATTCCTGCAGTCCAGACACGATTTCCACTGCGTTTCCGTAGTCGTGGCCGATCTTCACGGAAACCAGCTCGACCTTTCCGTCGCGAACCACACCTACCTGCAGCCCTTCCTTCCGGAACAGCAGCGCATTCGAAGAGATGCTTACTGCTCTGGTCGAATCCGGCAGCTTGAAATGTACGAACACGTATGCCCCCGGCTTCAACTCGCCTTGGGGATTGTCCACATCGACTTCGGTGAGTAATGTCCGCGATGCCGCATCAAACGCATTCGCGTTCCGGACGATCGTGCCTTTAAAAACCCGGTTTGGGAATTCATCCAGCGTCAGATTCGCTGTCGCCCCCGCACTCGCGGCCTGGGAATACACTTCCGGAACTGCCACGAACACGCGCAGCTTGTTGATCGCGGCCAGATGGAACAACTCCTTCGGTGCACTTGCGCCTGCGTCGATCAGATTTCCCACGTCCGTGTTGCGGGCGGTGATGTACCCGTCGAACGGCGCGTAGATCTTCTCGAAAGCCTGCAGTTCCTCGAGCCGGTGCACATTGGATGCGCTGGCCTCGGCCGCCGCTTTCTTCGCGGCCAGGTCGCTCTTGGCCTGATCTGTTTCCTGCTGAGATACGGAGCCAGTGCTGACCAGGAACTCCCAGCGCGATGCCGTGATTTTCGCAATGTTGTAGTTGGCCTGCGCGGTTTCCAGGTCTGACCGGGCTTGCTGCAACTGCTGGTCGAGTTCCGGCGTCTCGATTTCCGCCAGTAGTTGGCCTTTCTTGACCTTCCCACCAATATCGACATACCAGTAATTCAAGTAGCCATTGCTTCGCGCATAGATCGGAGCATCAATATAAGCGACCGTGTTCCCGGGCAAGGAGATTTCCTTGGCGCCCTCGTCCAGAGAGGGATGCGTGACTCTCACAATCGGAATCGCGGCCTCTCGTGTGGCGGTTGTCACATTGGCTTCCGCATTCACTCTCGCCCGTATTCCAAAGAAAATCACCACCGCGATCGCAACGGCTCCTGCCGCCGGGATCCACCAGGGAATCTTCGGTAATGCAGCCTTCTCGCTGGTTGCCGTTTCAGGAGAGGCCGTTGTTTCCTGCTTTGGCGCTTCTTTGTTTTGCGCCAACGTACTCTCTTTCATTTCCAAGCTCATTGCTGTTCCCCCTTCTTAGGCATGTACCAATTCTTCCTTCTCCGTCTTTGCGGCCCCCGGCCCGCCTTCGCGCCTGCTGTGCAGCAGGCTGAACACCGCGGGCACGAACACCAGCGTCGCCACGGTCGCGCAAAGCAATCCACCAATCACTGCGCGGCCCAGCGGCGCGTTCTGCTCTCCGCCATCTCCCATCCCTAGTGCCATCGGAACCATCCCGATGATCATGGCGAGTGCGGTCATCAGCACCGGGCGGAACCGTGTAGAACCTGCTTCCACCGCCGCTGACACCGGATCTCCGTGACGAAGCAGTCGCTCCTTCGCAAACGCCACCACAAGAATGCTGTTGGCTGTGGCCACGCCCATGCACATGATGGCGCCCATGAGCGCAGGCACGCTCAGCGTGGTCTTCGTGACAAACAGGAAAAGCACAATCCCCGCCAGAGCCGCGGGCAAAGCCGTGATGATGATGAACGGGTCCAGCCAGGACTGGAAGTTCACCACGATCAGCATGTAAACCAGCAGTACGGAAAAGACCAGCCCGCCCAGCAGGTTCGTATAGGAACTCCGCATCGTCCCCAGTTGCCCTCGCACGCGGATGAATGTGCCCCTTGGCAATGATTTCTCATTCGCCGACACGATTCGATTGATGTCCTTCCCGACTGCGCCCAGGTCGCGGTCCTGCACGTTCGCGTAAACGTCCACGATTCGTCGGATGTTGTAGTGGTTGATCACTTCCATTTCATTTCCGCGCTTGATCGTCGCCACGTCGGCAAGAATTTCTGGCCTGCGCACTCCGCTCGCCGTGATCGGCACGTTCTGCAGGTCCTGGATCGACTGAATCGCATACTGCGGAGTCTGCGCCACCAGGTTGTAGCTCGTCCCGTTCTGGTAGTTCAGGAAAAACATCGGCGTGATCTGAAAGCTGCCGCTCAAGGAATTCAGCATGCTGTTCGTCACGTCCCGCTCCGTGAATCCCGCCTGCGCCGCCTTCGTCCGGTCGATAGCCACCTCATACTCCGGATAGTCAAACGCCTGCTGGATTCGCGCATCGGTGATTCCCGGGATTTCCTTTAATTCCCGGAGTATCTTGTCCGCTACCGCCCGGCTAGCTTCCGTATTCGACCCTTCAATCTGAATGTCCACGGGTGAGGGCAGTCCAAAATTTAGAATCTGCGTGGTGATGTCCGCCGGCAAAAAGTAAAACGTCGTGCTAGGAAATTCACCAGGCAGTTGCTTGCGCAGCGTGCGCACATAATTCGCGGTCCGGTGATGATCTTCCTTCAGCGTCACCAGGATGTCCGCGTCTCCGGCGCCGATGAGCCCAGAGGTGCTGTGCATGTAATTGATGGTGCTGTACGGCAAGCCGATGTTGTCGGCGATGGTGTCCAGTTCCTTCTGTGGCACCGTTCGCCGGATGGAAGTTTCCACCTCGTCGCAAAGCCTTGCCGTTTCTTCGATTCGCGTTCCGCTCTTGGCGCGAAGGTGCAGGATGAACTGCCCGCTGTCCGTGCTCGGGAAGAAGTCTTGTCCTAGCCAGGGAACCAGAAGGAAAACCACCCCGCAGGCCAGCAGGAACCCCGGTATGAACACGCGCCGGTGGTGCACCAGGCCCTCCAGGAGCGACCGGTAGCCCTCCCGCAATCTCTCGAATCCGTGTTCGAATCTCTGCTGGAATCTCACCAGCGGATTTCGCGAAGGTCCTGTGCTGTGTCCTTCCTCTTTCAACAAAAACATCGCCATCGTCGGGACCAGCGTTCGCGAAAGCAGGTACGACGCCAGCATCGCGAATACCACCGCCTCCGCCAGGGGCAAAAACAAATAACGAGCCACCCCTCCCAGGAAGAACATCGGCATGAACACGATGCAGATACAGAGCGTGGAAACCAGCGCCGGCACGGCAATCTGCTGCGCCCCGTCCAGAATCGCCTGCACCGTCTCTTTGCCCATGGCCAGGTTCCGGTTGATGTTTTCAATCTCCACGGTGGCGTCATCCACCAGAATGCCCACCGCCAGCGCCAGTCCGCCCAGGGTCATGATATTGATCGTTTCGTGCAAAGCGCTCAGCACAATCACCGACGTGAGAATAGACAACGGAATGGAGACGGCGATGATCACCGTGCTGCGCCAACTCCCTATGAAGATCAGGATCATGATGCCCGTCAGGCACGCCGCAATGACCGCTTCGCGTATAACCCCGCTCACCGCGTTTCTCACAAAGACGGATTGGTCCGCCAGCGGACGAATCACCAGCTCCGGTGGCAGCGTCTGTGCCACGCGTGGCAGAAGTTCGCGGATGCCCTTCACCACGTCTAGTGTCGAAGCGTTCCCCGCTTTCAGAATGCTGACCAGCACACCGCGGTTCCCGTCCTGCCGCGCGATATTCGTTTGCGGCGCGAAGCCGTCCCGCACGTTGGCCACGTCGCGCAGGTAAATCGTGGAATCGCCCACCACTTTAATCGGCAGATCATTCAGCTCCGGCACCGTCAGAACGCTCGAGTTCGGCCGAACGTCATATTCGAATTCGCCGATCTTCGCCGTTCCCGAGGGCAGAACTACGTTTTGCTGCAACACGGCTTGAAGCACGTCCTGCGGCGAAAGTCCCTTGGCTTGCATCAGGTTCGGATTCAGATCGATCATCACCTGGCGCTGTTTTCCGCCATACGGCCACGGGACGACGGCTCCCGGCACGGTCACCAGTTGTGGCCTCAGGAAGTTCTGGCCGATATCGTTCAACTGCTGTTCAGACATTCCCTTGCCCGACAGGCCCAATTGCAGAATCGGCACGCTGGATGCGCTGTAATTGATGATCAGCGGCGGCAGCGTTCCCTGCGGCATCTGCCGCAAAATCGTTTGCGATACCGCCGTGATCTGCGCGTTGGCGTTTTCCAGGCTCGCGCCCGGCTGCAGGAAGATCCTCACGATCGCTTGCCCATTGACCGTCGTCGATTCAATGTGCTCGATGTTGTCGACTGTGGTGGTCAGGTTCCGTTCATAAACCGTCGTTAACCGGCCTTCCATCTCTTCCGGGTTCAATCCCGTGTACTGCCAGGCCACCGCAACTACGGGTATATCGATGTTCGGGAAAATGTCCGTGGGTGTCCGCAGGATGACCACCGGGCTCATGATCAGAATAAGCAGAGCCAGAACGATGAACGTATAAGGCCGATTTAGTGCGACGCGAACAATCCACATGGAAAATTTCCCGTAAACCCTTTCTGTTTCGAACTGCTATCGATAACCGCCTGCCCTTGCTGGAACGCTAGGCGGAGCCCGCCGCAACGCGCATCCCCAGGACATTCCCATAGCTGGTTCTGGCTGAGGGAAACCCCAGCTCGCGCGAGTCGGCTACCTCCACGCCCAGGCGCGACGCCAGCTTCCGCCGCAACATGCGCCGCGCGCGAAAAGCCCGCGCTTTCACGGTGCTATTGGTGAGCCCCAGAACGCGCGCCGTTTTCTGCGATGTCAACTCTTCCAGCTCATACATCTCCACCACTTTTCGAAAAAGAGGCCGCAACTCTCCGATCGCGTCGTTCAGGATTCCCTGCATCTCCCGTTCGCTGCACTGCTCCTCGGGCGTGGCTGTGGTGTCTTCGATGTCGAGTGTCTGAGGCTTGCCTTCCTCGGTTACGTGTCCTTCTAACGAGGTATGTCCGGGCCGGCGCTTGCGCAACAACTGCAGTGACTCGTTGATCGTGATTCGCGTCAGCCAGGTCGAAAATCGCGAGTCGCCCTGGAATGAGCCCAAGTAGACGAACGCGTGCTTGAAAGCCTGCTGCACCGCGTCCTCGTTATCCTCGTGGTTTCGCAGTATGCGGTGCGCCACGCGGAGCATCCTGCGCTCATACCGCTTGAAGAGCTTTCCAAAGGCCGCCTCCGAACCTTGTAGAGCCTCGCGCACCAGGTGTTCGTCTGCTTCGTGCTCTTGCTCTCGGAGCACGTCCTTCTCTGTTTCGTTCACTTCCACCGCTTCCGTTTGCATTCTTCCCCCAGCGACTCAATCCTGGTGATGGTTCAAAGATTCCAGGACGTTCTTCATATACGCGCGGCTTGCCAGCACTTCTGCTCCTTCAGTCACCATTTCGAGCAGCATCTGTTCCCCCTTGCTGTCCACAAAGGCCACGTCTTCCAGGTCAACGGTGCACCTGCGGCCCCTTCGCGCACATCGCGTTCTGTCCCATTGCTCTCTCAGGTCTTCGGCCCATCGGCCGCACAGCCTGCCCTGGAGAACCCAGGTCTGTTCGAAGGGCGTTTCGGTGATCATTGTTCTCAGCATGGTGTCTTCGAGCCGGTCCCCGAACCTCTCTTTTGGAACCGGCGCGACGTACACAAAGGGCAAGGCGAATGCCAATCCGGCGGGAGCCCTCGCTTCGCCACAATCAGTTGATTTGAAAGGTGTTCAACGCAAAGGAAGGGAAGCCAGCTCGCAACCCGCAGCAATGTCATCGCGTCATGACGCGTCATGCATGACAGTTGTTATGACAGTTCAACGTCGCAACAACAGCTGAGCCAACAACAATTCCATCCCATTAGCATAGGCTTCACCCTGTGTTCTGTTTTTTTCTTGTGTAGCGCAGGGCGAGTCCTTGAGCCTGCGGCTTTTTGCTTGTACCGGCGACTTTCCCGATTTTTCTTGTGGTTACGGGGCTTCAGACCCGTGCCTTTCGCTTAGGTTCTCTCTTCCTGCTTCTCTGTAGCGCTGGCTTTCATGCCAGCCCTCTTCGTTTTGCTTTTCTCTTCGATTGCAAACTCGTGCCCGCCGCAGCAGGCAGCCGCATACAACCTCGCTCTATCAGAAACTGTGAACTGTAAACTGTCGCGAGTTTTTGGAGTGCGGCGGCTTGCTTGTCCTGAGCCTCGAAGGGCCGCCGCTTTTGCGGTGCATCCCAGCCACGAAGCTCAATCGCCAGCCCGCCCCTGCTCAATCACTTCGCGCGCGTTGATCCCCAACCTTTTCATGTGCGCCAACAACGTCGTCCTCTTCATCCCTAACTGCGCCGCCGCCCCGCCCGCTCCGCCCACCTGACCGCCGCTCGCCTTCAAAGCCTGAACGATCTGCTCACGGCTCACCGTGGCCGTTGCCGTCTGCGCTCCGGTCACGACGCGTGCCTTGCCTTTCACTCTTTCTTCCGGCACTTTCAGATCCTCAGCCGGAACGCGCAGAACGCCATTCGCCGACAGAATCACCGCCCGTTCAATCACGTTCTGCAGCTCTCGAACATTCCCCGGCCACGGGTACCGGATCAGCGCGCTCATGGTTTCCGCTGGAATCGTCTCGATAGATTTGCGAGTCCGCCGGCTGAACAGTTCCGCGAAATGACGCACCAGCAGCGGAATATCCTCCGGCCGTTCCCGCAGCGGCGGCACGTGAATGGGAAACACGTTTAGCCGGTAAAACAAGTCCGAGCGGAACCGGTGTTCGCTCACCATGGTCGATAGGTCCTGGTTCGTGGCCGCAATCAGTCGCGCATCCGTCTTCATCGTGCGCGAGCTCCCCAGCCGTTCGAACTCCCGTTCCTGCAGTACCCGCAGCAGTTTCGGCTGAAGCTCCAGGGGAATCTCTCCGATTTCATCCAGGAATACGGTTCCGTGATGCGCCAACTCAAACCGCCCGATGCGCTGGGCGAGCGCGCCCGTAAACGCACCCTTCTCGTGTCCGAACAGTTCGCTTTCCAGCAATCCCGTGGGAATGGCCGCGCAGTTCACCTTCACAAACGCGTTTTTCCGCCGTTCGCTCAGATTGTGGATGGCTCGCGCGATCAGTTCTTTTCCGGTCCCTGTCTCTCCATAAATCAGAACCGTCGAATCCGTTGGTCCAACGGTCTCCAGCTCCTTTAGCACCTTCTGCAGAGCTTGGCTCTTCCCGACGATCTCTTCGAACATCGACGCTTCATCGAGCTCCTGGCGCAGCGCGACGTTTTCCTCAACCAGTTGGTCTTTCAGCCTTGTGATCTCAGCGAAAGCATCCTCAAGAGCCTTCTTCGAACGCACCTGTTCGGTTACGTCCACATGGGTGCCGACAAATTCGAGGGGAACGCCCGTAGCGGTTCTTACCGGATGGCCCAGCACGCGAAGGTTCCGGATCGAGCCGTCATCCAGAATGATTCGGTACTCGATCTCGAAGTCGCTCGCCTCTTGTATCGCCTTCTGGACGGTAGCCTCCAGTGCTGGCCGGTCCTCGGGATGGAGGCGGTTCAACAGCGCTTGCAGCGTCACCTTACTGCTCGGTTCGAACCCGAAAATCCGGTAACTCTCTTGGCTAAAGTAAATCTCTCCCGTCGAGACGCTCCTCGCCCAACTCCCTGTGTGGCTGAGCCTCTGTCCTTCGGCCAGATACGCTTCACTGCGCCTCAGCGCTTCTTCCGCTTCTTTTCGTTCCGTGATGTCGCGGTAGATTCCATAAATCTCCGCCGTCCCCCCGTTCACCGCCACCGGAGCAGCCACGATTGATACGGTAATTTGCGAGTTGTCTTTCCGCTTCCGGATCAGTTCCGCGTTGACTCTCTCCCCGCGATTCAGCGCTTCTCGCAGGCGTTCGGACTCCTCTCGCTGTGCTTCCGGCACGATCAATTCGCTGATGTTCCGGCGCTGTGCTTCTTCCTCGGTGAAGCCGAACAACTTCGTGAACTCGCGGTTTACCCGCAGTACGCGGTTCTCGATGTCCCGCAGTACGATCGCTTCCGGCGCCAGTTGAAACAGTTTCTCGAAATGAGCCCTCTGCCGGTTCAGTTCTTCCGCGCCGCGTTCCTGTTCCCGCTGCCGCAACGCGTTGTCCACGGACACAGCCACCTGGTCTGCCACCAGGGATAGAAAGCGAACTTCATCCTGGGGATAGTCGCGTGGACGCGCTTCCGCAAAACCCAGGCTCCCGAGCCTCCGGTGTGCCGTCGTCAGCGGCAGCACGCAAGCTGCTTGCACGCCGTACTTCTTGTAAATCTCCATCAACCGTCCAAAGCGCGTTTCTTCCTCTCGAGAACGAATTACCACCGGTTTTTGATTGTGATAGACCCACCACGTGAGCGTTTCTTCCGGGGGAAAATCCGGCGGGATCACCAGGCCTGACCCTTGCACGAGTTCCAGAACCGGGTTCTCAAACCTATTGCTGGCCTCGTCATAGAGGAAAAGGCCCATGAAATCAAAATCGACCACTTGGTGGAGTTCACCGGCCAGCGCACGGAACAAATCCTTTGGATCCTGATGGGCCGCAATGGCCCGCGCGACACGAAACAGGGCTTCGTAGCGCCGCGTCAGGGGTTTTTCGGTTATCGTCTGCAGCTCTTCGCTCACGGCTATTCCGGATTCTTGGTTTTCAGGCCGTCCAGGCTCACGGCCAGAGCCTCGTGGCAAGTGGCTATTATCTCCGGCCCCTTGCAGGGCTCGCAAGTTGGCCCCAAAACCATCTATAAATGGATGCCTCCGGAGCCGGTTCCGCTTCATCGCAGCAAGCTCTTTTCTTTCTTCCCTTTCCTTCCCAACGTGCATCCAATCAGGGACGGTTTTTCTATCTCAGTGCCAGGGTGGCATTGGCTTCAGCCTGTGCAGCTTGGTCCATTAGGTCCTCAGAAAGGGGAAGTCTTCCATGGCGACCGGCAACGAAGATCAGTCCGTACTAGGTCACATCAACCAGCTTGTGGCAGAAGAGGAACGGCTCTATGGCAGGAGCACTCTTTCGGAGGACGATCGCCAGCGCTTATCGGAGCTGAAGGTGGAACTCGACCAGTGCTGGGATCTCCTGCGTCAGCGCCGGGCCCTCCGCGAATTTGGCGATAATCCAGACGACGCCAAGGTCCGGCCCGCTAAAATCGTCGAAAATTACGAGCAGTAGCCTTGGAGTGCGGCGGCTCGCTTGTCCTGAATCTCGAAGGGCCGCCGCTTTGCGGCCAAACCTACTCACAACAAGGGCCACGAGCCCGGGGCGCCAACCTACTCCCCCTGCATGTCCTTGGAAATGATGTCCAACTGCATCCGCGCCGCCTGGCTTCCCGGGTTGTATCGCAATTCCGTCAGCATCTCCTCTCGCGCCGCTGCCAGATTCCCCTTCTGCATCTCGATCACTCCCAAGAGAAAGTGATAACCGGTGCCATCCGGCTTGCGCGCGATTCCCTGGCGAACCTGTGCCTCCGCGTCCAGCAAGCGCCCTTCCTTGAAGTAAGTCGTGCCCAGGTAGATGTACTGATCGGCATCGTTTGGATCGATTCGAATGGCGCGCCCGAGGTACTTTTCCGCTAGCGCGAAATTTCCAAGACGGTAGTTCACATAGCCGTAGTTGTAGTTCGCCAGCCACAATCCCGGTTCGTCGGCCAGCAGTGCCTTCAGAACCTCGCTTGCCTCTTGGTAGCGGCCAAGCTTGCTCTCCTCGCTCGCCAGGTTATTTCTGGCCTGGCTGTTTTTGGGAGCTACTCGCACCGCCTGGCTGTAGAGCGCAAGATTGTCCTTCCATGGCTGCGCCTCCACCATCGTGGCAATCGCCAGCGCAACCACGACTCCCCCGGAAGCCACCAGGGGCAGCCGGACTGCCGACGGCCCTCGCTCCCGGCTCGCCAGAGATTCAGCCAGCCACGCCCCAAGGATCGCCATTCCCAGGACCGGCAAATAAAGGTAGCGGTCGTGAACGAAGTCGTCTTGCTTAAAGACGCCAATATAAAGAGCTGGCACAAGCGGCAGCAAGAACCACAGCCCCGCCAACACAATTCTCGGGTCTCGGCTCCGTCGGTACCAAATCCCCGTGGCCGCTATAAGTCCGGCCAACAGAGCCAGCGGCCCCCAAAACAAATAGCTGCTCGCACGGCTAACGACCGGAAAGTCATAGAAAAGACTCAGGTTCCATGGCCAAACCAAGTGCCGCGCGTAGAACCACATAATCGAAGGCATCGTGAGCAACGCCTCACCGCGCGAAACCCAGAGAGCGGGACTAGGTATTCCGTGCAACACAAAGAAACGGACTGCAGCGTACACGACGGTCACAATCACATACGGAATCGACTCCCGCAGCGCGGAACCAACCCTACGTGCCTTCCCTTCTTCGCTCGGCCCTCCCGCCGGAATCCCCAGAAGCGCGTGAAAGAAAATCACCACCGGCAGAATGACTGCCGTCTCCTTGCTCAGCAGAGCCGTTCCACAGCACGCCAGCGAACCAATCCCCCAAGCGAGCGACCCCGTCTCACGAGCTTTCATCCACAGCCATAGACTTCCCAACAAACTCACTGCCATCAGCGAATCCGTGCAGCCGGAAACCCAAGCCACGGTTTCCACATGGGAGGGATGAACGGCAAAGATCGCCGCGCCTACCGCCGCCCACAGCACATCCCGGAAATATTTCTTCAGTACCATCAGGACCAAAAGGGACGCAGCTAAGTGCAAAGCCACATTCGCCAGGTGCCATCCCCAGGCCTGTGTGCCCCACACAAAGTAGTTCAATCGCAACCACAGGAAGAACAGCGGCCGGTAATAATGTGCCGACCGCACGCCACTAAAAAATCCTGCTATCGCTTTCCCAAAATAGGCCGGGACAAAATGCCAGGAGAGAATCGCTGGGTTTGCCAGCACTTGCACATCATCGTCATACACAAAACCATACCCAAAGGAGGGAAGGTAGGGCAGAATCGCCAGACCAGCAACAATCCAGTAGAGACTCCCCGAAACCCCCTTCCTGTCGGGAATTGCGCCCGCCACTTCATTATTCTTCACCGGGCTCTTGATCGCGGTTTCCATGGCTCGCTTCCTCCAGACTACCTACCGCCGTCATCCGATTCCATCTCGCCCTTGCAAGCTGTGCCAATTCAATCATCCGGCCTTGTGACGCAAGCCACCGCGCCCCACCCTTCCTCCTCCTAGAATGGCTCTTTGTCTACGCTCTTTTCGGAGGAGGGCCCATGGAACCCTTTCGTCATCACGTCTTCGTTTGCACCCAGGAGAAGCCTGAAGGCGTCCCCTGCTGTCCCGCCAACGGTTCCTGGCAGCTCCTTCGCGCCCTCGAAACCGAAATCCTGTCTCAGGGCCTCGATAACGACGTGCAACTCTCCACCTGTGGTTGCCTTGGCCTGTGCGACGAGGGCCCCATCCTCATCGTTTATCCGGACGCCGTCTGGTATCACAAAGTCCAACTCGTGGACGTCCCCGAAATCGTCAGCTCCCATCTTAGCGATGGCAAAATCGTCGCTCGCCTCGCTTGGACCGATACCCCCGCGATGAAAGCCATGGCCACCGAGCACCGTGACCACTTTCGCGCCATGCTCAAGGCGCGCGACCAGGCTGGCATTCTTCCCGACGACGTCAACGAAATGATCCGCGGCTTCATGGCCAGCCGCGCCGTGCTCACTGCTCTCGAGCTCGACGTCTTCAATGCGGTCGGCGTCGGCTCTACCGCCGAACAAGTCGCCAGGAAGATCCACGCCGATGCCCGCGCCACGGAAATGCTGCTCAATGCTCTCGTCAGTCTGAAGCTACTCGACAAGAAGGACGGAACCTTCCGCAAAACCGCAACTTCCTCTCGGTTCTTTTGCGAAGGCTCCCCGGACAACGCCCGTCCCGCCATGCTCCACATCGCCAACCTCTGGCACCGCTGGTCCACGCTTACCGACGCAGTTCACGCCGGAACTTCCGTCGCCCTTCGCTCCCGCGACTACCAGGGCGTTGCTTCTTTCATCGCGGCCATGGATCGCAACGCCAAGGAACGTGCCGCTTCGGTTGTAAAAGCGGTTGGCGTGGATGGTGTTCGCCGCATGCTTGATCTCGGCGGCGGCTCCGGTGCCTACTCCATCGCCTTCGCTCGCGCGTTCCCCGAACTCAAGTCCGAAATCATGGACCTCGCGGAAGTTATACCCATCGCCCAAGGCCACATCCGCCAGGCCGGCCTCTCCGACCGCGTCACCACGCGCGTCGCAGACATGTTGTGCGATCCGCTTGGCGAAAATTACGGCCTGATCCTCGTTTCCGCCATCTGCCACATGTTTTCGGAAGCAGAAAATCGCGCTCTCTTTCAGCGTGCCTATCGAGCCCTGGCTTCTGGCGGTCGCTTCGTTGTCCAGGATTTCATCCTTGAGCCGGACAAGACAGCTCCGCGCTTCGCCACTCTCTTCGCGCTGAACATGCTGGTCGGCACTCGCGGTGGCAGCACGTACAGCGAACCCGAATACATGGCCTGGCTCCGCGACGCTGGCTTCTCTGACATCCGCCGCGTCCGCATCCCCGGCCCCGCCGGCCTCCTCATCGCCACACGCCTGTAGCGCAGGCTTCAGCTGTGCTCTATGTAGTGGCAGGTCTTCAGACCAGTGCTTTTTTCTTGTATTCCTCTTCGGGTGCCCCGGCTTTTGCATGTGGGCTCTAGGGTTTCTTCTTGCCTTTGTAGGGCCCGCCTTCCATCTGTCCGCCATCCAGTGGCCCGCAAGGCGAGCCCGCCGCCAAGAACCATTAGCACCAGGCCGGTGAGCGTCAGAATTGCCTTCAGCACCGAAGGCGACAGACTGGACTTATTCGTCATCGTACTGACCTGCATTTTCTAGACTGCGGCGCGCGGCACATATTCCGCAGATCTCTTTATGAGTTGCAGAAAAATCAAGCAGTGCGCAACCAGTCCTAGCGGTACGTAACAGACCGGGATATACCAGAACGCTCCCAGAATTCCGCCGGTTCCCCCCACGCTGCCGCGAACTACGGAATGGACGAAATCGCCGGTCCCAAACACATTGAAGATCCACACGGCGGCAAGCGCCCAGGGATGCTGCGCCCGCACGAGAACAAAAGCAAAAAACGCCAGAACAAAAGCGGCAAAATCGCCATAGGCCTGATAAAAGGCGAAGGCCGATTGCGTGACCGCCGGATCAACCACGCCCGGTACAAGCGACACGAGCCCCAGATATCGGAGCAAAAAGGGAAGGAGCAGCAGGAGTAGACCCTCCGAGTAATGGCGCCTGCACAAGAACGGCCACACATACCATTTCGCGAGTAGGCCAAAGATCACGAGGCTCATCGCGAACTGAATTCCGAAATTCAGGAATGTGTTCATACGAAAATCCAAAATCGATTCCGGGTTTCTCCTACGCTTGCTAGCTTCCCTCAACCACTGCTTCACGGCAGGCCCGAAGAATCTCCTCTGATAACGCGGAATCCTCGACGGCCCGCGCCAGCATCAGTCCCCCGACGCACAGCGCAATAGCGGGGATCGCCCGGTACCGATTCCGAGGCGTCACATGTTGTTTCACCGTCTCGATCAGGCCGCGCAAGTGGCGTTCAAAAACGTTGCGCGGTGTCCCATCGATACGCTGGATTTCCGGGGTTAGTGAAGGCATGGGACATCCCGCTTCCGGCGCATCCCGATGACCGCTGCTCAAGTAGAACGAAACGAACTCGCGCACCCATTCCTTGCCGCGCAATTCTTTCAGCTTTGGCGGCCAGTTATCTTGAGACTGGTGAAAAGCCGCGTCCAAAGCCTTCGCCAACAAATTCTCTTTCGACCGAAAGTGCGAGTAGAACCCTCCCGCCGTCAAATTCGCGGAAGCCATCACCGCATCGACTCCTGTTGCGGCATAGCCGCGAGCACGAAATAGACCTGCCGCCGCTTGGACGATTCGGCTGAGCGTTTGCTTCTTGTGTTCCGGCGGGTAGCGCACGAAAAACAATGATATTACGATCGTAATATAATGTCAACTGCGAATCTCGTTCCGAAGTATCTACGGGCTCACGGCAGCCCGTACCAAGGGCCGGTTGGCTAACTCACAACACATGCCCAAATAGTCCCTTGCGTCACGGGAAGAGCGCCTATTGTGGGGGTATAAGAGGACGATTTGGCTGAATCGTCCTAGTCTGACTTCGAAATAAGGCTTCCTATGTCCCAACTTATTTTGATCGGATCCCTGGTTGTAATCCTGCTTGCCCTTTTGTTTGTCAGGCAGAAGAAAGCGGCCAAGCGTCAAAGAAGGTGGATGCCGGACATCCGGCGCGTAGTCTAGACCAGGGTATTGTCCTCGTCAGGCTCGCTCACCGGCTGCCAGCAGGCTTAGGCGGGTCTGCGCCTGCGGCGGGGCTGTTTGGACGAATCAGAATGGGCCAGCGCGGAAACGCGTAATTACCAGCCACGTCGTCGATCACGTTGATCTGGCACGTGTAGAATCCGGGCTTCAACGACTCCAACGGAATCTCGATCTGGAACACAACCGCCTTGCGGTCCGGCTCCGTAATCTCCTGCGCCAGAACCGGCTTGGTCTCGTAGGCCTTTGCGTCGCCCTGCAGAAACTCAATGCTGGATAGCACGCGCACAGTCTGGTGACCGTTCTTCGCTTCGCTGCCGCCTTCGCCCGGCTTCGCTTTCGCGGAGTCATACACCTCGTACTGTAAGTACAACTTTTGATCCTGCTGGAACACGTGCGTCACACTCGGAACCAGTTCCGTCTGCTCGCTGATCAGCGGCTGAAACTTCGTTCTCTTTCCCGTGGCCGGCACGCGCTGGCTGCTCAGCACCACCGTGCTCATGCGCAACGGTGCCTTGCGTAGGTCCGGGACGCGCACATCCGTTTCGAACGTGCCCATGCGGCCGGTGCTGTTTTCTCGCACGACAAACTTGAGGTGATAGTTCCCCGGCGCCAGCACAAATCCGGTGTTGTACTGCACGTTCTTGCGGCGCACCTGCTGCGAGCTGTCCACCGCCAGCTTCACGGTATCGCGCAAGTGTCCGACCGGAACCTTTCCGCCCTCCAGCACTTGCCCAATGATGTCGATGGTGGCGTTGTCTTTGTCCTTCGCCTGCACGAACGGAATCTGCGAGCCTGGAATCACCAGCGACACGGCCAGGTAGTAGTGCGTATCGTCCTGGCGGAAGTACGCCGCGCCCACGTAAACAGCCACATCGGTTTCCGGCAACTCCGCCGCCAGTTCGTCTTCCAATTGCTGCTCACGGTCTGAAGATTTCATGTGCTGATAGTCGCGGTCCGCATAGTAGCCGGCGCGGTATTCCAGCTTTACGTCCGGGCGATTCACCTGCACCTTCAGGCGCCGGTACCGTCCATCTTTCAGATGATTTGTGCTGGTGTAGCCCAGAAGGTAGTAGGCCGAAGTATCTCTCTGTACTTGAGAGAACACGCCGCTCAAATCGTTCGTGTCCATGAACGCTTTGCCACCCGTATCCGCCGCCAGCGTGTACAAGGTCTCCTGCGAAGCGTCGTTGCCGTTCAGGTCATTCAGCACCGATGCCCCGGTGTAGGCTGATTGCCCATGTAAGCTCGCCGACTGCGCCTGCCCGCCCGCGGGGAACGCCGAAAGCCCGCGCACGTCTACGGGATAAATCGCCACATTCGCCCGCACCGCCGCGGCCGTCGCTTCGCGCAGCGCGGACTGGTTGTCGATGCCCGATTGCGAGATTCCGTTGCTGAAATAGACCAGGCTCTTCTTCTGCGGAATCTTGCCCATCGCCGCCATCACGGATTCGAGCGCCAGAAGCTTTCGGTCCGCGCTGAAAGTGTTGTAGTCCGTATCGTCCGGCGTGTACGAGCCGCTCGTTTCCGCTGCCCCTTCGGAGCTTCCCGTGCCGCCGGTTTCGAATCCCAGTCCCTCGCTGTTGTTATAAGAGGCAAGCTTCGCCAGGATCTTCGCCTTGTCGTCCGTAAAATCCAGATCAAGCTGCAGATTCGTGTCCAGAGACATCAGCGCTACCAGATCCGCTGGTTGCATTTTGGACTGGACGTATTTCTTTCCCGCGTCTACGGCGCGGTCGATGTCCTCCGGCTGCATCGCCGAAAAATCGAAGAACATAAGCATCAGGCGGCGGTCCCGCGCGTCCAGGCTCTTTTGCACCTTGGTGTTCAGCAGCCCGCCCGTTTCTGTTGTGCCGGTTACGGTCGTGCCAGCGCCACCCGCCATCACCATTTCGTCGACCTTTTCGAAGTCAAAGCTCGACAAATCCTGTTTCTTCCCGTCTTCGTAGACTGTGAAATCCTCTCTCTTCAGATCCTTGATGACGTTACCGTGCTTGTCGCGCGCCACCACGTTCACCAGCACGATCTCCGTGGAGACTTTGAGCACGCCGCTTCGCGCAGGCAGCACCTGAGGAGCAGGGGGCTGTTGCTGCTGCCCAATCAGGTTGCCTGCCGTCGCCCACACCAGCAGCAGCGCCGTCGCCACCCTCCCGAGTTTTGGTTGCTTCGTTATCAATTCATCGCTCTCAGGTCTCCAGCAGACAGGCCGAGCTTCGTGTTCGTTCTTTCCTCTCAAAACCGGAACCTCGCAATCATGGTTACCCGCCGCATATTGGCCACGCTCGTCACCTGACCGTAGGTGATGGAGTTCACTACCGTATTGATGTTCGAAAAATAAGGCGTATTGAAAATGTTGGTGGCCTGCAAGCGCAACTCCAGCGACCGTGTCTCATGAATCGTGATGGTTTTGTTGATCGCCGAATTAAACGTGAACTGCGACGGCCCTTCGATAATGTCGCGTCCCGCATCTCCGTAGACCGTCGGCCCGGCGCAATTCGGCGAGCCGGTTACGCAAAACGCCGCGGTATTGAACCATTCCTTCGTCGTTGGGTTCCCACTGCCAATCGGCTGGCCCGCCACCACGTTTGCGCGGATGCTGCCGCTTACGCCGCGATTGATGTCCGTCGTCGCCCCCAGCACCTGCGGCGTGAAATAGAAACCGGAAGCGATCGTGAAGCTGCCGCTCCACTGCCATCCGGCCAGCACATGGGAAATGGCTCCCTTGGTCAGGAACCGCCGGTTGTCCCCGAACGGCAAGTCGTAAATCCAGCTGCCGGTGAAGTTATGCGTCTGGTCGAAGCTGGAAAGCCCGCGCTGCGCTGGCAAATCAAATGGATTCTGCGCTACCACGGTGCCTCCCCCACCGATCGACGAAGCATCGTCGATCGATTTGGAGAACACATAGGTCGCGTTTACGGAGAGCCCCTTCGACATGCGCTTCCGGATGCGCACCGTTCCCGCGTGCAGGATGGAGTTGCTTTCCGAGGATTCGAAGATAAACGGAGCGGAAGCCTGGTTGGGCAAGCAGCTTTCCGTCGCCTCGCATGTCGGAATCAGCGCGCGCTCTGTATCCAGCCGCGTGCCCTTGGCTCCGTTGTAGCCCACGTTGAGTTGTACGTTGCCCGGTAGTTGACGCTGAATGTCCAGGTTCCACACTTGCACGTAGGCAAGACGGTAGTTCGGGTCGAGCGCATAGTTGTTCGTGACCGCGCTCGAAAAATTCCCCGGAAAGCCGTTCTCGAGGGTCAAAGGACTGGCGGCCGGATTCGTCACATCCGGAACGGAATTTGTCTCTGTGGTGGCAAACGGCGGCTGAAACGCAAAGTTGCGGACAAACGTGCCGTACTGCGCAAGGTTGTAGTTGATTCCGTATCCCGCGCGCACGACAAAATTCTTGCTGGCTCGCCACGCCAATCCCAAACGCGGCGCCCAATCATTCTTGTCCGGGCGCACCAGCGAATCGGGATAATTTCCAAAGAAGGTCCCGTTTTGCCCCGGCAGAACGCGGAAGGCCGTAATTAAGGCGGGGTTGAAGCTGACATCGAGGTTGGCGATCTGGTTTCCGGTTTCGACGTACGGCCCATTGTACTCGTAGCGCACGCCCAGGTTCAGGGACAATTTCGAAAAAATTCGCCAGTCGTCCTGCGCAAAACCATCAAATGAATTCGCGCGAAACTCGTACGATGTCGTTCCGCCTTGTACGCTCGTTTGTTGCGGCAAGCCCAATAGAAAATCCGCGAAATCGTTTCCCGTGTTGGGGACCGCCTGCGTGCTTCCCGGCAGATATTCCGCCGTAGCGAAGCCGGTGAACACGAAGCTGCCTTCCGAATTCCGCGCCGAACGGAACCCTTGCAGGATGCGCCGGTAATCGCCGCCGAACCGCCAATTGTGTTTTCCGTGGTTCCAGATCACGGAGTCCGAAATCGTGTAAGTTTGATCCAACTCGCGGCTCGGCACCGGATCGCTGAAGCCTGCGTAGCTGTTAAAGGAGATCCCCGGCAGACCCCAATTGAACGGGTCGGAAGGAACCGGCGAACTGATTCCTGCATCGCCTATGATGTTTGTCACGCCGGAATACAAGTTCGTTGTCGAACTGCGATTGTGGTTGTATGTAAAACTCAACGAGTTCGTGACTTTTCCTTTGCCGTACGTCCAGCGCACATTTCCGTTCCATCCTTGCACCTGGGCGTTTCCCGCCAGTGAAGGGAACGGATTCACGACGGCGCTGTTGGTTCCCGTCCAGTTGAATCCCACGCTCAGATTGTTCCGTGGGCCTCTTTGCCCTCCCCGGCCGCCGAAGCCTCCGCCTCCTCCGGGTCCAATCGCGATGGGACCCTGTCCGCTGTTCGGAACAAAATTGTGAATCACACGGAAACTCACGTTGTCCGTGTTGCTTTCGTCTGTCGTCAGATACTGGAAATTTTGCAGGGCTCCCGGCATATTCGGGAGGGGAAAATATTGCAGCAAAGCCTTGGCCTGAGAGTTAATCAGGCCGGGGGCAATCGTGTTATTCGGAAAAGGCTGTCCGGTGGCCGGATTGAAAATTGTGACCGGATTGCCGTTCAAGGTAAGCCCTGAAAAATTTCCACTTCGCTCTGCCTGTGTGGGAACCGTGCTCAATGCATCGTAAGGAGTGCTGCCGTGGACTCCATACCATCCCGCCGTAATGAAGGTGCTCTTGCTCCAGTCGAACAGTCCCGGAATTTTCAGCGGGGTGCCGACGAACGCGCCCACCTTTAGCTGGTTGTAGCCTGCTTGCGGCAATTGCAGCCCATTCAAGGAATAGGGACGCGCGTCAAGCCCGGCGTTGTCGTCCTGCACATACAAAAATCCGTGCGGCTGGTTCAGATTGAAGTTACGGCCAAAGCGTCCGATCGAGATGGGCCCGCCGCCGAACCCTCCACCCTGTCCGCCCATCGGACCGAAGGCAGTATTTCCTCCCTGCTGCTGGGCGCGTTCACGAAATTCCTGGATTCGCTGCTGGATGTCCTCTTCGCTACCCGCGCCAAAATCCTGGCTGCGTCCCTGCGTTCCCGCGATGCTCACGGATTCGGTCGCGATGTCCGCGCCGGCTCCGTTCATCGGCAGGCTTGAAAGGTCGCCGCCAGTTGCGCCGCCATTGCCGTTTCCGTTGCCGTTCCCGTTTTCCCCCAGATTGGAGAAGCCGCCCTCTGCCACCAGGCTCTGGAATCCACGCCCGGCATTTGCAGCGGCGCTCTGGCGGTTGGCCTGGTCCTCCTGCTGCCGCGAAGCCAACACCAGTTCCGCGTCCACCTTCCCTGCGGGATTGTCCGGATTCACCACGACTTCCTGCGTGACCGTGGCGAAACCCATGAACTCCACCTTTACGACGTATCGGCCCCGCGGCACATTCTTGAAGGTGAAGGAGCCATCGACGGCGGTGGCTGCGCTCAGTTTTTTGCCAGTCAGGGTATTGGAGGCCGTCACCGTTACTCCCGGCAGGGGCGTTTTTCCGCTTTTCACTGTGCCAGAAATTTGAAAGGTGGTCGGCGGCGGTGGCGGCACTTCACGCACCACGGGAGGTTCCTGCGCAAAGCCCAGGCACACGAGAAGAACCGCGCAGATCAGCGCTACACAAATCAGCACAATGATTCCGCGCAGGAAACCTCTCAATTCCTCTACTCCTGTGGTTTCGTCGCGGGTTGTTCGGACCCGGCGGGCTTCCCTGCGCCGCCCTGCTGAGACATCATCTCCTGCATGCGTTGCCACTGTTCGGGGCTCATCACCATCACGCCCTTGGGTACAAACATGTCGTTTTGCGCCGCACCGCGGGCCATGATGTGGTCGCCCACCTGAATATCCGCCATGGTGATGCTCTGCCGGCCTCGATGTAGAGAAGTATCTTCATTGAGTTCGAGGGTTTGTGTTACGCCGTCGGTGCGCAGTATGGTCAATTTCGGCGCATCAATCGCCTTCACTTCTCCGGCGACGTAGTCCTTGCCCAGCGTCCCGGGATTCATCATCGTCCCTCGTCCGTTGGGCCCTCCGCTCCCGGGGCCCATTGCGCCGGAGCGTGCGCTAATCATCCGGGCCGTGACGCTATTGTCGGCGTTCTGGTCGCCCCGCACCATGACCATGTCCCCGACCTTGAAGTCGGTTACTTTTGCCGGCTCGCGGTCCTTGCGGAACTCCGTTTGCGCCGTCAGTTTGACGGTAATCACGCTTCCATCCTGTCCGGTGACTTCCATTGAGCTGTCATGGATGGCGGTAATTTTGCCGAAAATCGGTCTCTGCCCGCCCTGCCGGCCTTGCCCCTGCTGCGTGGGAGGCCCGGCGTGCTCATCCTGGGCTCGCGTCAGGCTGACGCTGAGCATCCCGAACAGAGCCAGGAATAGAAACAGGTTGAGGCTGCGATTCACTTTGCACCTCTCTTGACGGATTGCGGCCCGGCAATCGCTAGCTTCTTAGACGCACGCGGCTTCCGCCGCGTAACTCCGGCGTGGACAGAATTTGGCGGCTACCTCAATAAATGTTCCCGGAATCGGGGCGCAAGGTTCCCCGTGCCGGGCCTACATTGTACCGCTTGTGTAGCTATGGCTTTACGTCGGCTTCGCCTTTGTAAGGTCCGCCTTCGAGATGGGCCGCGCTTGCGAGTGTTGTGGCTGAACTTCAGATCGGCCGGTGAGTATGATCAACCGGCGCTTTCGGAGTCACCGACGCTGAAATACGTACAATCGGGGTGATGGAACACCAGCGCGCTTACGCTGGCTTCAGGGTCCATCATGAAGCCTTCGGTCAATTGCACGCCGATCTCTTCCGGCCGCAGCAATTTCCAGATGCCGGTCTGGTCTTCCAGGTCCGGGCAGGCGGGATAGCCGAAGCTGTAGCGTTTCCCGCGATAGCGCGAAGTGAATCGCTGCGCCATGGTCATCTCCGGCGGATCGGGGAAGCCCCAATCCTCGCGAATGCGGCGATGCAGCCATTCCGCGCAGCCTTCGGCAGTCTCAATCGCCAGAGCCTGCAAGCCGTGCGACTTGAAGTAGTAGCCGTCGTGCTTGGCTTTTTCCGATTTCCCGCGAACGCCCTCGCCCGCGGTCACAACAAAGACCGCCACGTGGTCGCGCTTACCGTCTTTCGGCGCCAGAACGTAATCGCTCAGGCATAACTGATCGCCGGTCTTCTGCCGCTTGAATCGCCAGGTGTGCAGCGGTTCGTTGCTGCCCGGCTTGAAGAGGTGCAGCGTGTCGCCCTCCCCTTCCGCCTCGAAGAACTGCCACACGGAGCGCACCTTCATGAAGCTTGCCGCTTCGTTCTTCACCTCTTCCATTTCGTTGAATAATTCCACGGCCTTCGCTTCGCGCGCCGCCAGATGCTTTTCGAAGTCTCCGCGATAGCCCATGTGGCGGCCGTAGAGCATATAAGGGTTGACGTAGCTCCACACTTCACGTAGGTCGGGGACGAGCCGCACCCTGCGTTCGAGGGAAGCTACAGAAGGGATTGGCAAATCGGCGCGCACCTTGGGCGAGCGCTTCACCGCCGGCTTCTCGACCAGCTTCACCGTCGTGGTAACGCTCACGCCGTTGCCCGAACTCGCATGCTCCGCAAGCACGCGCGCTCTTGCTTCCGGGTCCATGATCTCGTTCATCAGGCGCAGGCCGGTCATCGCGTCTTTGGCGTAGCAGACCGCTCCGCCGTAGCTCGGCGCGATTTTCTGCTCCGTAAATTTCGCGCTGAGCGCGGCTCCGCCGACCAGCAGCGGCACATCAATGCCCGCATCCTTCAAGTCGTTTGCCGTGACGACCATCTGCTGCGCGCTCTTTACCAGCAGGCCGGAAAGTCCGATGGCATCCGGCTGATGCGACTGATACGCCTTGATCAGCTCTTCCGGCGGAACCTTGATGCCCAGGTTTACCACGTCGAAGCCGTTGTTCTTTAGGATGATCTCGACCAGGTTCTTGCCGATGTCGTGCACATCGCCTTTGACGGTCGCCAGAATCACTTTGCCGCGCTTGGCGCTGTCTGCCTTCTCCATGAACTGCTCAAGGTGATTCACCGCGGCTTTCATCGCCTCGGCGGATTGCAGCACTTCGGCCACGATCAATTCGTTCGCGTTGAAGAGGCGGCCGACTTCAGCCATGCCATCCATCAGCGGGCCATTAATAATGTCGAGCGGTGCAACACCTTCCCCGCGTTTGCGCTCCAGGTCTTCGACCAGCCCATCGCGCGTGCCTTCAATGATGTAATTGGCCAGGCGCTGATCGAGCGGCTGATCTTCTTTTTTGACTTTCTCTTTCTTGGTAGCCGTGCGGAAGTGCTCCGCGATTGCCGCAATATGAAACTGATTGACGGCGGCTTTCTGCCCTTTGCTTTGCCGGCGCCAGTCGGCGGGAACATTACGCAGCAGCTCCGCTTGGGGGTGATGAGCGGGCACATCTTTCGGCGGATGCTGAAACAGAAGATTCTCCGCCAGCCGCCGTTCCTGCTCCGGAATCGACGCGAAGCGCTCCAGCTTTTCCGTGTTCACAATCGCCAGGTCCAGGCCTGCCTTCGTGCAGTAATACAGGAAAATAGAGTTCACCACTTCCCGCGCGCCCGGCGGCAAACCAAAGGAAACATTTGAAATCCCAAGAATCGTGCGGGTATCCGGCAGCGCCTCCTTGATCAGCCGGATGCCTTCCATGGTTTCCACCGCGCCGCCGATATAGTTTTCGTCTCCGGTGGCGCAAGGGAACACAAGCGGGTCGAAGACGATATCTTCGGGCGCAATGCCGTATTTCCCGGTCAGCAATTGGTAGGAACGCCTGGCGATGGCGAGCTTTCGCTCCCGCGTGAATGCCTGCGCCTGTACTGGATCTTCATCGATGCAGCCGACGACGATCGCCGCGCCATATTCGTGAGCGATGGGCACCACTTTCTCGAATTTCTCTTCGCCATCCTCCAGGTTGATGGAGTTGATGATGGCCTTGCCCTGGCAATACGTCAGCGCCAACTGCACCGCCGAAGGATCGGTCGTATCGATCATGACCGGAGTCTTGATCTTGCGGATCAGCTTCTCGTAGAAGACGGGTATATCTTTCTTCTCGTCCCGCTCTGTGCTTTGCAGGCATACGTCCACGATGTGCGCCCCGCCCTTCACCTGCCGGCGCGCGATCTCCGTGGCCTCTTCCCACTTCTCTTCGGCGACCATGTTCTTGAACAACCGCGAACCGATCACGTTGGTGCGCTCGCCGACGAGCAGCGGTCGCGTTTGGTCATCCGCTTCAATCGTCTCAATGCCGGAATAGATGGCACGATGAGGCTCCGCCGGCCGCACGCGCGGCTTCTTGCCGTCCACCATCTGTGCGATGGCGCGAATGTGCTTTTCCGTGGTGCCGCAGCAGCCGCCCACCAGGTTGAGCCAGCCATGGTTGGCAAACTTTTCGAGCTGCGCAGCCAGCGATGGCGGCGTTTCCAGGTATTTGCCCTCTTCGTCGGGCAATCCTGCATTCGGATAGCAGGAGACGAATTCACCCGTCAGCGTGCTCAGCGTCCGGATGTGGTCGGTCATGAACTCCGGCCCCGTGGCGCAGTTCATGCCGAACGCCAGCGGATGCGCGTGGCGCAGAGAAGCCCACATCGCTTCGACCGTTTGTCCGGCGAGCATCGTGCCCATCGGCTCGATGGTGACGGAAACGATATACGGAACGGGCGTGCCGATTTCCTGGGACAACTTGTGAATGGCAAGAATCGCCGCTTTAATGTTCCGCGTGTCCTGGCAGGTCTCGATCAGCAACAGATCTACGCCGCCCTCAACCAGCCCTTTCGCCTGCACGTAGTAGGAATCAAGCAGGCCATGGAAGGTGACTCCACCCGTGACGGTAATGGCTTTCGTAGTGGGACCCATTGACCCGGCCACAAAGCGCGGCTTGGCCGCACTGGAAAATTCGTCCGCCGCCTGCCGCGCCAGTTCCGCCGCCCGTCGATTCAACTCAAGCGCGTGAGCCTGCAGCCCATACTCGCCCAGCACCAAGGGCGTCCCGCCAAAACTGTTGGTCTCTACAATGTCGGAGCCCGCTTCAAAGTACTTGCGGTGAATGTCGAGGACAACGTCGGGCCGCGTGCACACCAGGTTCTCGTTGCAGCCCTCAAGCTCGGCGCCGCCAAAATCCTGCGCAGAGAGGTTGCGCTGCTGCAGCATGGTCCCCATCGCGCCATCCAGGACCAGGATGCGTTCCGCCAGCAGCTCTCGAAGAGCCTTCTGCGATGCTTTCAGATCCCTCATTCCGCCTCGAATCTCGCGCCGCTAAAACGGAGCCCAGAACACCCCGCAGTCATTCCGAGCGCCGCGAGGAATCTTTCTTCGGTGAGAGGAAAGAAAGAGAGATTCCTCACTTCCCAGACTCTCTTCGGAATGACGAGCTTGTGATACCTCAGCATCTTGTTAGAACTCACCTTCCAGACCAGCCCTATCCACCTTATTTTACGTGGCTTTGCCTAGCGAATCGAATTCATTGGCCGTGCCGATTCCGGGGCTGAACGGGGCCGTTTACGCTTTAAAAAGTGCCCCCATGCCTTTGAAAACAAGTCGTATCCGTCAGTAACAACTCAGGAACATCTGTGCCAAAGGTCCTTGCCCCTTTGCCTGGCTTTCACTACCCTCAAGTACAGTGAGTACCGTGGCTACGAAACGCATGTCATCCAAACTTACAGTCTGTTTGCTCTCGCCGCACCCTCTGGTGCTCAGCGAATTTGAACGCCTGCTGTCCAAGGCATCCCAATTCAAGGTCCTCCCGAAGCAGTTGGAGTCGACGCTGGCGCCGGACCTGCGCAGCCTGGAGCCTCCCAAGGCTCAGGTGTACGTGATTGATGCGCACGCGGCCCGCCAGGCTACGGGAGCCTTGCTGACCAATATCCTGGAGCGCTACCCGGACGCCCGCTTGATCGTGGTGGGAGATTCCGTAAACGACGCCACCAGCTTCTCGCTGCTTCGCCTGGGCGTGAAGGGCATCCTGACTTATGCGGAAGCCCGGGACCAGCTTTCCCGTGCGCTGCCTCTGGTCTCGAATGGCGGATTCTGGGTGCCGCGCTCGGTGCTCTCCGGCTTTGTGGATTCGATCCTCAGCAGCCAGGGACGCCGGCTGAAGACCGATGCGGTCACAAATTTGAGCCGCCGCGAGCAGGAAGTGCTGGATTCGCTGTTGGAGAATCTGTCCAACAAGGAGATCGCCAGCAAGCTGAATATCGCCGAGCGGACCGTGAAGTTTCACGTGTCTAATTTGCTGAACAAGTTCGGCGTGCGCCGGCGTGCGGATCTGATCCTGCTGACGTTCCAGCGCCGCCTGGCCTCCCAGGCCTAACGGCACGCGTTCCTTTCAAACTTGGATTCGTCATTCCGAACGGAGTCCGCGTAGTGAGGAATCTCTCCTTGACCCTCAGTCGAAGAAAGTCTCGTCGCGTTACTCGGAATGCGGTCCGAGCATTCTGCGCGAGGAATGAGTCAGGGCGTGGCCGTCAATCACCGAGCTTATATCGAATGATGCACCATAGGGCCTGCACGCCGTCTTTCCAGGTGATCTTCTTTCCTTCTTCATAGGTGCGGCCCGCATAGCTGATCGGCACTTCGTACACGCGCCAATTGCCCTTGGCCACTTTGGCGGTGATCTCCGGCTCGAAGCCAAAACGGTCGGACTTGATCTGGATATTCTTCAGCACTTCGCTGCGGAACACCTTATAGCAGGTTTCCATGTCCGTCAGCTTCAGATTCGTGAACATGTCTGAAAGCAGCGTGAGGAACTTGTTGGCGACGTAGTGCCAGAAGTAGTGGACGCGCTGTGGCCCACCGAGAAAGCGCGAGCCAAAGACCACGTCGGCGCGCCCGTCGAGGATTGGCTCCAATAGCTTAGGGTAATCGCGCGGGTCGTATTCGAGGTCGGCGTCCTGCACCAGAACAATGTCCCCAGTGGCGACGGCAAATCCGCGACGCAGGGCCGCTCCTTTTCCCTGATTCTGGCCCTGGAAGAAGAAACGAATGTCTTCCAGAGGGAGCGGATCGCCGCCATCGTTCGCCGGCGACTGGCCTTCGCCCTTTTCCTGCAGGGCGGCCAGATTTTGCAATATCTCCCGGGTGCCATCCTTCGAGAAGTCGTCGACGACCACAATTTCCTTGCGCATGTCGGTGTCGAGAACACGGCGCAAAATCTCAAAGATGGTGTCCTTTTCGTTGTAAACCGGAATGACCACGGATAGTTTCGGGTCGGTGAGGGCGGTGGGCGTCCGTCGCGCGTGTGCCATATGTGTGCATGGAATTGTATAAGGAGGATTTATTGGCGTAAAGCAAGCGGTGGCGAGAGCCTGCGTTTCCGTCACTCACTATGGTTAAATAGAATTCCGGTTTGGCGAGTCATGGCGACTTTTTACGTTGAACAGTTCGGCTGCCGCGCGACGCAGGCGGATGGTGCAGCTATCGAACGGCAGTTGCGGGAACAGGGCTGCATTGCGGCGGCGGACGCGGCTACCGCGGACGTCGTCGTGCTGAACACCTGCACGGTAACCGCGGCGGCGGACACGCAGGCGCGTGACGCCATTCGCCAAATCCATGCGGCCAATCCCTCCACACGGATCATTGTCACGGGGTGCTACGCGCAGCGCGCGCCGGAAGAGCTTGCGGCGCTGCCCGGCGTTATACACGTCGTGGGGAATTCGCATAAGCCGGAAATTCCGGGCTTGCTCAAAAGCATTGCTGCGGCTCCGCCGATCCCGCAGCAGGAAGACCTGGCCCCGTATCATTTGGCGCCTATTTTGAGCGGCGACATTTTTTCTCTTACGGATGTGCTGGTGGCTTCGGTGCTCGGCGGAGAAGGGAATCACACGCGGCCGACGCTGAAAATTCAGGATGGCTGCAATTCGCGGTGCTCCTTCTGCGTCATCCCGTTTGTACGTGGCCGGTCGCGAAGTCTTCCGGCGGCGACGGTGCTTGCCGAAATTCAACGACTCGCGGACTCCGGCTTTCGCGAAATTGTTCTCAGTGGGATCAATCTCGGCGCTTATGGACGGGACCTAGTACCGCGCGTAGAATTTTTGGACTTGTTGCGCCGCATCCTTGGCGAAACTTCCGTGGAGCGGCTGCGCATCAGCTCGATCGAGCCGCTGGACGTGACGCAGGATCTGATCCGGTTGTTTGCAGCTAACGATCGCATCGCGCCGCACTTCCATATGCCTTTGCAGTCGGCCAGCAACCGCATTCTTGCGGCCATGCACCGGTGGTATCGCGCCGAACATTACGCTCGCCGCGTTGAGCTGATTCGCGAGCAGCTCCTCCATGCGGCCATTGGCGCCGATGTGATCACCGGCTTTCCCGGCGAGACGGAAGAGGAGCACGAGGCGACACTGCGATTCATCGAAGAGTGCCCGTTCACGTATCTGCACGTTTTTTCGTATTCGAGCAGGCCGGGCACACGAGCTGCGGTGCTTCCTGGTCATCTGCCCGGCGACATCATCAAGCGTAGAGCGCGCGAACTGCGTGGCCTTGGAGAAGCGAAAGCAGCGGAGTTTCGCGAGTCTCAGATTGGGCGGGAGCTGCGCGTCCTGACTTTGCACCGGGACCCGAAAGATGGTCCCAAGCGGACGCCCGCTCTCTCGGAGAACTACCTAACAGTGATGATTCCGGAGGCGTTGCCGCACAACGAGTGGCTGACGGTTTCGGTGGCTCGTGCAGAAGGGAAAAAATTGGCGGGCTTGCCGCTTGAAGCCATGGTCCACGCGGGGGGAGCCGTCTAACCGCGCCCATGCACATACTCGGCATCTCCACGTTGGGACGAAGTTCGGCGGTGGCTCTAATCGACGAGCACTCTGTCCTGTTCGCCATCGAAGAGGAAAAACTAAGCCGCCAGGAGGCGCCGGACATTCCGCGGCTGGCTCTCGAACGCTGCCTGCACGAGAACCACCTGAAGATTTCCGATTGCCGCGCCATTGCTCTAGCGGAACGCTTTGCACCCGTTTCGCGCACGCGGAAGCGGAAAAGGCGGCCCGAGCGCACGGCTCTGCAAGAGCAACTGTTCTCGCTCCTGCGCGGGGGCCCGCGGCCCGTTGCCTTCGACCATCATCTTTGCCACGCGGCCAGCACCTACTACACATCCGGCTATGACCGCGCGCTGATTCTTTCTCTCGATGAAGGAGTCGGCTCGATTTCCGGAATGGCCTTCTCCGCGGATGGAGACGAAATCCAGCCGATTCACTCGCTGAAATTTCCCGATTCGTTCGGCTGGTTCTATTCCCGAGTTACCGAACTGGCGGGGCTGCGCCCGCACAAGGACGAGCACAAGACCCAATGGCTGAGTAAGGATGGCCTGCCCGAATATCTCCCCGTTTTCCGGAAGCTGTTCACCTGGAAGGCGAACGGGCTTCCGGCGCTGAACCGGAAATATTTTGAATCGGGGCCGGACCACCGCGGGATTTTCGCGCCGGCACTCTACCGCGAGCTGGGAATTTCCTCACGGGGCCCGGCGCCGAATGCGGTGGTGTGCGCCAATCTGGCGAGGAGCGCGCAGGATTATCTCGAAGAACTCGTCCTGCAATTGGCCGCGAATTTGCAGGAAGAAAAGGCCACACACTCGCTCTGCCTGGCCGGCGGCGTATTCCAGAACGTGCTTCTAGTCCGCGCTCTGGAGACGCGCAGCACGTTCAACCATGTTTATGTGCAACCCGTTTCCGGGAACGCGGGTACGGCGCTGGGAGCGGCCTATTTGTCTCGCAAGAAGATCAAGGGCCATTCGGGGCGCACGCCGCTTGCGAGCCTGTCGCTGGGCATGCAGGCGGATTCGCAGGAAATCAAGGCGGTGCTGGACAACTGCAAGATCACGTACCGCTATCATTCCGGCGAGGACCAGTCCGTAGAAGAGGCTGTAGCGCTTCTGTTGCGCGACAAGATCGTTGCCTGGTGCCAGGGGCGCTCCGAATTTGGCCTTCGCGCTCTTGGGAATCGGAGCCTGCTGGCTTCCCCGTTTTCGGAATATGTGGTCGAAAACGTGAATCAGTTCATCAAGCATCGTGAGGGATTCCACCCCTTCGCGCTCTCCGTGCCCGCGGAGCGAGCAGAGCATTATTTTGATGCGTCGCCGAATTGCCGGTTCATGGCCTCGCTGGCCACGCTGACGCGGCCCGTGGCAGGTCTCGAACGGTTCGCGTTCCACGGGAATTCGGTGCGCGTGCACACTGTGGAACAAAACGCCAACCCGCTCTTCTGGAAGCTTCTGCACAAATTCGGCGAGTCCGCGCCTGCGCCCATCCTGGTCAATACGTCGTTCAATTTGTTTGGAGAGCCGCTGGTCACCGATCCGCGCGGCGCGGTGCGCAGCTTTTATTGCGCGGGCGTGGATGCCCTCGCGCTGGGCCCCTTCCTTCTGGTGAAGTAGGCGCTACCCCTCAAAGATAACCTGGGCGATGGCTTGCTCGGCGGTGTGGGTGATGCTGATGGCGATGTTTTTCACCCCGAGCGCGTCGGCGATTTTCTTGGCTTCGCCTTTCAGCGACAAAGTTGGGCGCCCACCGCGTTGCCGGACGACCTCGAGATCGACCCAGCGCACGCCGCGGCTCCAGCCGGTGCCGAGCGCCTTCATCGCCGCTTCCTTCACCGCGAACCGTCCGGCGTATCGCTCGTAGCGATTCTTGAACTGCTCGCAGTAGGCCACTTCGTCGAGCGTGTAGACGCGGCGCAGGAAGCGCTCTTTCTGCGATTCGATGATCGCCTCGATGCGTTTCACTTCCGCGACGTCAATGCCCATGCCGACAATCATGACTCACCTTTGATGCAGCGCTTGGCTGCGGGTGTAACCGCCGTTTTTGGAAGGCCAACTGTTGCGATTATACTGGTTGGATTGTGCCAGTCAGAAAAACATCGCTGAGGAAGAGCCGGAATCGTCAACCGGCGCGAGTTGCGAGTGCGCTTCCCGCCATTTCGGCGCCGTGGGCGATGCGTAAGTCGGGCGAGCTGCAGGTTCTCCAGCTCATACCTTTTGCAAAACTCCCCTGGCTGGTGCATGGATTCAGTACGCGCTTGGGCGGCACCAGCGTGCTCGATGGGCAGAAGGCGCTGAATCTGAGTTTCACGGAGTGGGACAGGAAAGAAAATGTACTGGAGAACCGCCGGCTGTTTCAGAACGCGGCTGGTGCGAAGGATTTTTCGCTCGTCGCGATGCGGCAGATTCACTCGGACGTCATCCATCCTTTCTCTTCCAAGCCGGCTCAGCCGTGCAAGGGTGACGCTTCCCTCACGCGCGAGGCCGGACTGTTGCTGGCGACGCAAACTGCGGATTGTGTGCCCATCCTGTTGGTCGATCCACGGAAGAAAGCGGTGGCGGCCATTCATGCCGGATGGCGCGGGACGCTGAAGCGCATTACGCAAAAGACCGTGGGCCGCATGCAAGCGGAATTTGGGAGCAAACCGGAGCACCTGCTTGCCGCAATCGGCCCGTCCATCGGGCCGTGCTGCTATGAAGTGGAGGCGGATTTCGTCACGAAATTCACCACGCAATTCGCGGATGCCCCCGGATACTTTGACGAAGCGCGCACGGGAGACGAGCCGAATCCGCTGCAATGGCTGAACATGAAACCGCCGGGGCATCAGCCCCCTCCCAAGAATGTGCATCTGGATTTGCGCAAGGCGAGCCGTTCCCAGCTTCTTGCTGCAGGCTTGAGTGAAAAGAACATTTTTTCAAGCGAGTTGTGCACAGGCTGCCGAACAGATCTTTTCTTCAGTTACCGGAAAGAAGGCGCCCTATCGGGGCGATTGCTCTCTGTGATCGGTATCCGGAAATAACAAAGCGGCAAATATTGGCGTGCTAAGTGTGGGAAGCGGTGTTTTTCTGGCCGAACAGTTCCTGCTCGACAATTTGGCAAAGGATGTGGCCGATCAGAGTGTGACATTCCTGAATGCGCGGCGTATCGTCAGACGGAACGCAGATGCACTCCTTTACAAGCGAGCGCAGCTTGCCGCCGGAGCGGCCAGTCAGTCCGATGGTCAATAGGTCCGCTTTATTCGCTGTGGCAACACCGTGAAGAATATTCGGCGAGTTGCCGCTGGTGGAAATGGCGATGGCCACGTCGCCTGGACGCGCAAGCGCTTCGATCTGGCGCGAAAAAACCTGCTCGAATCCATGATCGTTGGAAATAGCGGTGAGAGAGGAGATGCTTTCCGCGAGAGAAAGCGCCGGAAGCGCCGGACGATCGAAGGCGAATCGTCCGACAAGCTCGGTGGCGACGTGTTGCGCGTCATTGGCGCTGCCCCCGTTGCCGAAGAGCAGCGCTTTGTTGCCCTGGCGGAACGCGTGGATCAGGGCGTTCGCGACCCTCGAAAGCGCGGAAACCAGCGTGGCATCCGAGCGAAGCAGTTCCATCGTGGCAATCGCCGATTGCACGGAGTGGCTGATGCGCGCGTCGAACTGGGATGCGTGGCTCATTGCGTTTCAGTCTATCACGCCAATTGAGACATGCTGACCTGGCAAGTACGAACAATCCCATCAGCGAAGGACGGGCAGTGGGGACGACTGAATTTCCAGCAATGCCAGTTGGCCACAGGCGGCCATGACATCACGGCCGCGCGAATAGCGAACAAATGCAGGCACGCCGCGGTCCGTAAGAATACGCCGAAACTCCTCGGTGCGCTCTTCGGGGGATTCCTGGAAGGGCAACTCGCCGGGATTCCACGGAATCAGGTTCACCTTCACGCGCTTCAGTGGCGCAAGCAGCTTCACCACGCGGCGCGCATCGTCCGGCGAGTCATTCACGCCGCCGAGCATGACGTACTCAAAAGTGATGTGCTCCCAATTACGGAGCGGATACCTTCGGCAGGCGGCAATCAGATCCTTCAGCGGATATTTCTTGTTCAGAGGCATCAGCACGTTGCGCTGTTCGTCGTTCGAAGCGTTCAGAGAGATTGCCAGTTTGGGCCGCACTTCCTCTTTCGCCATGCGCTCGATCCCGGGAACCACACCGCTGGTGGAGAGCGTCACATGCTTAGGTGAAAGGCCCACGCCTTCCTTGTCCACCAGGATGCGCAGGGCTGCGAAGGTGTTTTCAAAATTGAGGAGTGGCTCGCCTTGACCCATGAGGACGACATTCGTCCGCGCCGCAAGCGAGCCTTCGCCATCAGAATCGCCATTGTGACCCGCGTTTGCATCGCCCATTTCGACGAGCGGCAACAACACTTGCGCTAGGATTTCGCCCGGCGTCAGGTTGCGGATCAAACCGAGCTGCGCCGTCAGGCAGAACTGACAATCCACCGCGCAACCTGCTTGCGTCGAGATGCAGATGGTCTGCCGGCCTTCACTCGGCATAAAAACGGCTTCGACGGAAGCTGCCTTCATTCGCGTTTGTTCTTCCGGCGCGGGCAGTCCGAAGAGATAACGCACGGAGCCATCGACGGATGCGTATTTGTGTTTGATCAAGGGCAGTGTGATTTTTGTGCCGGAGGCCAGCTTGTTGCGCAGCGCCGCGGGCAGATTGGTCATCGATGTGACGTTGAGGTTCCGCTCGGCGTAGAGCGCGTGGTAAATCTGCGCGCCCCGGTACGCAGGCTCGCCCAGTGACTGGCAGAAGTCACGCAACTCGTTTTTATTCTTGCCC